>Ga0326728_10001267_pt1 | contig 90553 bp, 80 predicted proteins | sample MB3enrmetagenome_FD_207602 | JGI IMG/M metagenome (GOLD analysis project Ga0326728, IMG submission 207602) | Lab enriched peat soil microbial communities from McLean, Ithaca, NY, United States - MB31MN | ecosystem: Environmental > Terrestrial > Soil > Wetlands > Peat | place: USA: New York... | reverse complement strand
TTCCGCACCCGTTCGCCACTGAGTTTTCACCGGTGTTGCCACCAGATCGACTCCGTTCGACTTGCATGTGTTAAGCACGCCGCCAGCGTTCGTCCTGAGCCAGGATCAAACTCTCCATCGAGATCTCTGCGCCGGTGAGACCGACGCTTCAATCTGGAGAGCTGGTACCTCGATACGGTGAACGAGGTACCAACTGGCACAAGAACAGTTTGTTGTCCGTTCTAGTGCATTGACTTCGTGACCGTCGGCACCGTTGAGGTCCCGACAGCCACCCGCACTGGCTTTTGGCTGTTCCTATTCCGTTGTCAAGGAGCGACGACGGAGCACACTTCCTCTCGGAAGGAGGTGCTACCGCGCATTTGCGTGCGTTGCCCTCTTGGGGCGGCGGCGCACGTCACCCTCCCAGGATGCGGGCCCGAAAGCCCACCCTGGAGGTCGCTCAAAGCGGGTCGACCCCGTTCTGAGCGGCTCTTGAGCGTAGCACGATTGCAACCTGTGTCAAGCCTCGGGACACAGCCCCGGAGCCGGCAGGCCAACCGTGACGCCAGCAGCTTGACCCCCAGGTCGCGCTGCCGAAGGCAATACTAGCCGCCCGTCCGTGCTCTTGACACGTTCGGCTCGCCTGGCACCCACCACCGCCAGGGCTCCTCGCGGGTCGCGCACTGGGCCCCCAGCCCGACCCTCGTCCCAACCGCCGGAGCGTCGGGCGGCGGCGTCCCGTCGTCCAGGAGGATGAGGCCTTGCGCGCCGCTGATCAGGTCGTATCCGTCGGCGCTGCGATCAAGGGCGAACGCCTGGCACAGCTTGGCCGGGCCTGAGCAGAGGGTCTCGGGACGCCAGCTCGCCGCGGGCTCCCGTCCCCCGCGGCGCCGTGCCGCCATCTCGTCCAGCCCGCTCACCGGCGCCAGCGCACGCAGCAGGACGGCTCCGGCCTCGCCGGCGGGCCAGCACACGACGTTCGCGCAGTAGTGCATCCCGTAGGTGAAGTACACGTAAAGGTGGCCCGCGGGTCCGAACATCGTGGCGTTCCTCGCCGTCTTGCCCCGGAAAGCGTGCGACGCCGCGTCAGAAGCCCCCCGATACGCCTCCACCTCGACGACGCGCGCCACGAGCGTCCCGCGTCGCAGGAGCTTTCCCAAGAGCTCGGGTGCGACCAGGACCGGATCGCGCTCGGCGAACGAGCGCGGGAGACGCCTCGCTCCCCGAAGGCCCGGCGCCCGGAGGCGCTCGGTGGTCGAGATCACGCCTCCCGCTCGGCGAGCCTGGCCGTGTCGCTCACGAGGCGGCGGCGAAAGCGGTCCAGCTGGACGGCAACGGCGTCGGGGCCGGTACCGCCAGGTGTGGTGCGGCGGCGGAGGGCGGCGGCCGCGTCCAGTACCTCCAGGGCCTGCTCTCCGAACTCGGGGCGGGCCTCGATGAGCTCGCCAAGTGGCACCCCGCGCTCGACCGACTCCCGCACGAGGGCGCCCACCAGGCCGTGCGCGTCACGAAACGGCACGCCCGCGACCACGAGCCACTCGACCAGGTCGATCGCCGCCAGCCCGGGCCCGCTGGCGGCGGCCTGCATGCGATCGAGGTCGAACGTAGCCGTGCTGAGGAGGCCGTCGAGGGCGACGAGGGCCATCCCGACCTGGTCCAAGGCGTCGAAAAGCGGCTCCTTGTCCTCTTGGAGGTCACGGTTGTACGACAGCGGCAGGCCTTTGAGGGTCGTGAGGAAGCCGGCGAGGTGCCCGACCAGCCGGCCCGCCTTGCCGCGGGCGAGCTCGGCGACGTCGGGGTTCTTCTTCTGCGGCAGCATCGAGCTGCCCGTCGCCCAGGCGTCGTCCAGGCGGACGAAGCCGAACTCCTCGCTCGAGAAAACCACGATCTCTTCGCCCATCCGGGAGAGATGGATGGCGACGAGGGCCAGGTCGAAGAGGATCTCCGCCACGAAGTCGCGATCGCTCACGGCATCGAGAGAGTTCTCGAAACGGGCGTGGAAGCCCAGCTCCTCGGCCACGAGGTCCGGGTCGATCCCGAGCGACGACCCCGCCAGCGCCCCGGCACCGAGCGGTGACACGTCGAGGCGCCGCCAGGTCGCGAACAGGCGGTCGGTGTCACGGGCGAGGGCCCATCCGTGGGCCAGCAGATGGTGGGCGAGCAGCACCGGCTGCGCCCGCTGCAAGTGCGTGTACCCGGGCAAGAAGGCGTCGCCGACCTCTGTCGCACGCCGTTCCAGGGTCCGTTGCAGCTCCAGCACGTGAGCGATCACGCCTGCGAGCTCCCCACGGGCGAAGAGCCGCAGCGCGGTCGCCACCTGGTCGTTCCGGCTCCGGCCGGTGTGGAGCTTTGCCCCGCTGTCGGGAGCAAGCTCTGTCACCCGCCGCTCGATCGCCGTGTGGATGTCCTCATCGGTGGCGACGAACTGAAAGCTGCCGTCCGCCAGCTCCGCACCAGCCTGCTCGAGGGCGCCGACGAGCGAGCCGGCCTCTTCGGCGGTGAGGATCCCGGCTCGCAACAGCCCGTGGACGTGGGCTGTCGAGCCCCTCACATCGCTCGCAGCCAGCCGCCTGTCGAAAGCCAGGCTCGCGGTGAACGCCATGAGAGCGTCCGCTGGGGCAGTGCCCATCCGGTTCGCCCAAAGCGTCACTCGGCGCCTCCCTGGCGGGCCGCCCATGTCTGGATCCCAAGGCCGAACAGGCGAACGAAGCCCTCGCCGTCCTCGTGCTTGAAGGCGTCCGCCGCGTCGTAGGTGGCGAGGTCGTAGACGTAGAGACCGACCGGGCTGCGGCGCCCGACGACTTCGGCTCCTCCGCCCGGGCTGAAGCGGATCCGGACCTCGCCGGTCACGCACTGCTGGGTAGAGGCCATGAAGGCCGACAGCGCCTGACGCAGGGGCGAGAACCACATGCCGTCATAGACGAGCTCGGCGAAGCGGGGCTCGAGGCGCGCCTTCTCGTGCGCCACGTCGTGCTCCAAGGTGAGGCCCTCCAGGTCGGCGTGCGCCATGATCAGCGCGAGCGCGGCCGGGCTCTCGTACACCTCGCGGCTCTTTATGCCCACACGGCGCCCTTCGACGATGTCGACGCGCCCGTAGCCGACGGACCCGGCCAGGTGCCCGAGCTTGCCCACTAGCTCGACCAGGCCGAGCTCGGTCCCGTCGAGGGCGACCGGCACCCCACGCTCGAATCCGATCGTCACCTCGAACGGCTCGGTGGCTGTGGGCACCGTTAGCGCGAAGACGTCCTCGGGCGGAGCCTGCCAGGGGTCCTCGAGGACGCCGCACTCGATCGCCCGGCCCCACAAGTTGGCGTCGATGGAGTAGATCCGGTCCTTGCTCACCGTGACGGCGATGTCGTGCTTGGCCGCGTAGTCGATCGTCTGTTCCCGGCTCATCCCCCAGACGCGCACCGGCGCCAGGGTCTCGAGCTCCGGGGCGAGCGCCCTGGTCCCCACCTCGAAACGGACCTGGTCGTTGCCCTTGCCTGTCGCTCCGTGAGCGACCGCGCCTGCCCCATGGCGGCGTGCCGCGGTTACGAGATGACGGACGATGACCGGGCGCGACAAGGCCGAGATGAGCGGGTAACGACCTTCGTAGAGCGCATTTGCCGCAAGCGCGGGCATAGCGAAGTCCGCCAGCAGTTCCTCGCGTGCGTCCACGACCACGACCTCGACCGCGCCGGCGGCGATCGCCCGTTGCCGCAGGGCAGCGAAGTCGACATCCTGGCCGACGTCGACTATGACCGCCACGACCTCGTAGCCGAGTTCGATCCCCAGCCAGGCGACGGCTACGGAGGTGTCAAGACCACCCGAATAGGCGAGCGCTACTCGCTTTGTCACTTGATTCCTGCCTCTCCTGTTTGTCGCCGCAGTCACGTGGGGAGCCGCCGGCGAGCGTAGCTGCAGTCCGTCAGGACCGGGCTCCCCTGATCTGCTCGAGCCGCTTGCCGAGCTCTTCTCCGCTGAGGTGGTCAGCGGCCACGACCAGCACCGTGTCGTCGCCGGCGACGGTGCCGATCGCCCCCTCGAGGCCGGCCCGGTCGAGCGCCGACGCCACGACATGGGCCGAGCCGGGCGGTGTCCGCAGCACGAGCAGGTTGCCCGAGCTGGCGACGTCGACCACCCATTCACCGAGCACGCGTCGCAAGTGGTCCAGTGGAGCGACCTGGTCCTTAGGGAGCTCCGGTACCGCGTAGACCAGCCCCTCGACGCCCGGAACCCGCACCTTCACGGCCCCGATCTCTTCGAGGTCCCGCGAGACGGTCGCCTGAGTGGCAGCGATGCCCTCCCGGCCCAGGAGCTCCACGAGCTGGTCCTGGCTCGAGACGGGATGCTCGGCCAGCAACCGGGCGAGCAAGTGCTGGCGGCGCTGCTTTGGAGGTCTCGGGGTCGTCGTCACGGGACCACCATGGTGCCGACGCCTTCACTGGTGAGAAGCTCGAGCAGGATCGCATGAGCGACCCTGCCGTCGAGCACGTGGGCGCTGCTCACGCCGTGGCGCACGGCATGGGAGCAAGCCTTCGCCTTTGGCACCATGCCCTCGCCGATGGCACCGGAAGCGATCAGCTCGTCCAGGTCCTCGGCCGCGAGCTGATGGAGCAGAGTCGCCGGGTCGGCCGCGTTCGCGCGGATGCCCGCCACGTCGGTGAGGAACACGAGTTTCTCGGCCCCGAGCTTCTCGGCGATCGCTCCCGCCACCGTGTCGGCGTTGATGTTGTACGCCTGACCCGCACGGTCCGAGCCGATCGTGGCGACGACGGGCACGAGGCCCTCGGCGAGAAGGTGATGAACGATCGTCGGGTCGACGGCGAGAACGTCGCCGACGTAGCCCAGCTCAGGGTCGCGGGGAGTCGCCGTGATGAGCCCCGCGTCCTCCCCGGAAAGCCCGACGGCAAGCGGGCCGAGCACGTTGATCATGTCGACGATGTCGCGGTTCACCTTGCCGACGAGCACCATCCGTGCGATTTCGAGGGTCTCCGAGTCGGTCACCCGAAGCCCGTCGCGGAACTCGGGCACCTTGCCGAGGCGCGCCATGAGCGCGCCGATCTGCGGGCCCCCGCCGTGCACCACGACCGGGAGGATCCCGATCGAGCGCAGCAGGACCACGTCCTCGGCGAACCGCTGCAGCGCCTGGGTCCCTGCTTCGGCCGCCTCGTCATGGTCCCTCGATGTCGCCGCGGGGAGGACCTGCACCGCGGCGCCTGCGGCGGAGGCGAGGACGTTTCCCCCGTACTTGACGACGACGGTGCATCCCTGAAAGCGCCTGATGTAGGGCAGCGCGTCGCAGAGCACGGCGGCCTTGACCGCCGCCGGCAGCTCGAGCTCGCTCATGACCGCCCCATGTTGAGCTCTACGTATGAAGGCGTGAGATCAGCGCTCAGCATCGTGGCCGAGCCCGTGCCGAGGCTGAGATCGCAGGTGATCTCGAACTGCCGGGCGGCTAGGACCTCCTTGAGCGCCTCCTCGTCGTGGTCGACCCCGACCCCATCGCGACAGACCGTCACCTTGCCGTACGCGACCGAGACCCGATCCGGGTCGAACGGGGTGCCTGCGGACCCGAGCTCGCTCACGATCCGGCCCCAGTTCGCGTCCTCGCCGCACCACGAGCTCTTGACGAGCTGGCTCTCGGCCACCTGGCGGACGGCGCGCCGTGCGGACTCGCCGTCGGCCGCTCCTTGAACACGGACGCGCACCACCTTGGTCCCGCCCTCGGCATCGGCGACCATCTGCGAGGCGAGGTCAGCACACGCCGCGCTCAGCGCCTCGGTGAGCGCCTCTTCTCCCACCTGGCGCCCGCGGCCGCTCGCCAGGAGGATCACCGAGTCGTTCGTGGACGTGCAGCCGTCGACCGTCATCTCGTTGAACGAGTGGCCCACGGCAGCGGCCAGAGCCGCGTGCAATACGTGCGACGACGCCGAGGCGTCGGTCGTGAGCACGGCGAGCATCGTCGCCATGTTCGGCGCCAGCATCGCGGCACCCTTCGCCATCCCGCCGACGAGGAAGCCTCGGCCGTCGACGACGACCTCCTTGGTCCTCGTGTCGGTCGTCAAGATCGCGTTTGCCGCCGCCTTCGCGCACGCGGGCGAGGCACCGCGCCCGCTCAGGAGCAAGGGCAGCGCCGCCTCGATCTTGCCCACCTCGAGGGGCAGGCCGATGGTGCCCGTCGAGCAGACGAGGACGTGCTCGGGACGGACGCCGAGCGCTCGGGCCGCGACCTCACCGGTGAGCTCGGCGTCGCGGCGACCCTGCTGGCCCGTCGCCGCGTTCGCACAGCCGCTGTTGAGGACCACAGCCGCCGACATCCCGCCGCTCTCGGCCAGGTGCGCCCGGCAGACATGCACCGGCGCGGCCGCCGAGAGGTTCGAAGTGAACACCGCTCCGCTCGGCACGGGTCGGGAGTCTTCCGTGGCAACGAGCGCGAGGTCCAGCTGCCCGTCGGGCTTGATCCCGGCCGCGACGCCCGAGGCGACAAAGCCGCGCGGCGCGAGCACCGTCACGGCACGAGCCCGAGCGTGGGCAGCCCGGCGGTCTCCTCCAGGCCGAGGGCGATGTTCGCCGCCTGGATCGCCTGCCCGGCGCCCCCTTTCACGAGGTTGTCCAACGCTGCGAGCGCGACGACGTAGCCGGTTCGTTCGTCGTAGCGGGCGGTCACGCGAACGGTGTTCGAGCCGTAGGTCTCACGAGTGGCACTCGGCTCGGAACTCACCTGGACGAAGGGCTCACCCCGGTAGGCCTCCTGCAGCACCTCCAAGGCACGCGACGGGTCCCGGTCACCGGCGGCGCGGCCATAGCAAGTGGCGAGGATGCCACGCGTCATCGGCGCCAGATGCGGAGTGAACAGGACCTGTGCCCCGATGGCCTGCTCCATCTCTGGAGTGTGGCGATGCTCGAGGAGCTTGTAAGCCGAGAAGCTCTCGTTGACGACCGGATGATGGAAGCTCGCCGACGGTGCGCGCCCGGCGCCCGAGCTCCCGCTCGCGGCGTCCACGATCACCCCGGTCGCCTCGATCACTCCACTTCGGACAAGAGGCTGCAGCGCGATCGTGGCCGCGGTGACATAGCACCCCGGAGCCGCCACGAGCCGCGCCGTGGCGAGCTCGTGGCGGAACAGCTCGGGAAGCCCGTACACGAACTCGCCGAGCAGTTCGGGGGCTCGGTGCTCGAAGCCGTACCAGGCCGGGTAGAGCGACGGGTCCCGGAGCCGGAAGTCGGCCCCCAGGTCGACGACGAGCTGAACGCGATCTAGAAGGGCCGGGACGAGGTCCTGCGATCGACCGGACGGGAGAGCCACGAAGACAGCGTCCAGACCGTCGAAACCGCTCGGCTCGAGGGCAGTAAAGGCCAGGTCGCCGTATGCCGGCGCCAGGGAGGGATAGAGATCGGCTAGGGCGACTCCTGCCGAGCTGTCACCTTGGGCCACCGTGACCTCGAAGCCGGGGTGGCCCGCCAGCAAGCGCAGCAATTCCGCCCCGAGATAGCCCGATGCTCCGGCAATTCCCGTCTTCACAGCATGATAATACAGTCCGTCGAGTAATTATGCAAAGCCCGGGCAACGGGGCAACCGGGCAACGGGGGCAACGGGCAGCTCGGGCCCTCAGGCCGTGACGTCCCGGCGGACGAAGACGAGCATCGCGATCGCGACGGCCCCGGCAAGGTATGCCGCCACGGTTATCACGGCCGCCGCGAAGGGAGCGCTCGCGGAACCGCCCTGGGCGATGGCCTCGAGCAGCTGTGCCGGCAGCCAGCGGCCTGTGCCGGGAACGGCGTCGGTGAGGATCGTCTCGAAGGGGAGCAGGACGGCGAGCCCTGCCGCGATCGCGATGACCGACGAGCGAAACAGCACGCCGGCGATCATGCCGATGACGGCGAACCCGCACGTGGCGATGACAAGGTCGCCGAGCAGGTTCCCGAGGTCGCTCATCCCTGCTCCAGAGGTCCACGCGCTCGTCGGGATGCTGCGCAAGTGCGCCATCACGAACGCGGCACAGATGCCGAACACCGTTGCCAACACGACGGCTCCGATGAGGAAGGTGAGCACCGCGAGGCATTTGCCGGCCATCAGCACAGAGCGGCGCGGTTGGCGGACAAGGAGATTGCGCAGTGTCCCGTGGGAGAACTCCCCGCCGAACTGGAAGGCGGCGACCGAGAACGACACGGCTCCCAGCAGCACGCCCGACTGGGTGAGCCCCTGGCTGAGCCCAGAGGCATGGGCCAGCTGAACAAGGGTCAGCGCACCGTGGGCGCCGGGGTGGCGGAGCGCGCCGGCAATTGTCACGATCGTCGTCAACATGACCACTCCGGTGATGGCGCCGTAAGTGCCATACCAAAGTCGCCTGCGGCGCATCTTGACCCATTCGCTCACGAACGAACGCCAGATCATGGTCGTCGTCCCTTTGCGGCCCACGAGCCGGCCTTGCGCCCGAAGCCGGCCGGGTCGGATGAAGAGCCACCCGGCCCGCTCTTGGCCCTGCCGCCGGTCCGGGTTATCTCGAAGAACGCCTCCTCGAGGGTCGAGCGCCGCTCGGCCAGGTGGACCAAGGTGATGCCGTTGGCCATCGCGAGCCGGTTCAGGTCCCCCGCCCAGCTGCAGTCGGCCACGATCTCCAAGGTCGTGCTCTCGTAGTGCCCGATCAAGCGCGCCCTCCGGCCCGTGCCTTTCACGAGCGCCAGAAGGTACCTGGCATCCCCCGGGTTCTCCGTCCGCACGATCAGCTCGGGGGCACGGGCTGCAAGCAGCTCGTCGACTCCTCCCTGGAAGAGAAGCCGGCCTGCCTCGATGACGACGAGGTGCTCGCAGACCTGCTGGATCTCGGCGAGCAGGTGTGAGGACACGAAGACAGTCATGCCGTCATCCGCGAACGACCTCAGCATGGCACGAATCTCCGCGATCCCATACGGATCGAGCCCGTTGGTGGGCTCGTCCAGCACGAGCAGCTCAGGGCCGGGCAGCAGCGCCGCCGCGATGCCAAGTCGCTGGCGCATCCCGAGCGAGTAGGTCCGGAATGGGTCCAGGCCGCGCCCGTGGAGGCCGACCCGTTCCAGCACGGCATCGACCCTGTTTGGACGAAGGCCGCCCAGACGAGCGAGCACCATGAGGTTCTCGCGTCCCGACAACGCCGGGTAGAAAGTAGGACCTTCGATCAGGGCGCCGACGCGTGGCAGGTAGGCGCGCGAGTGGCCGAGGGGATGGCCGAGCACCGTTCCCGTGCCGTCCGTCGGGCGGATGAGACCGAGCAGCATCCGGATGGTGGTGGTCTTCCCGGCGCCGTTCGGGCCCACGAAACCCGAGATCGAGCCTGCAGGGATGCGGAGATCAAGCCCGTCAACCGCCAAGCGCTTGCCGAAGCGCTTCGTGAGCGCGCGCGTCACCACGGCACAACTCCCGGTCTCTTGACCGATAGCCTGCGCGACCCGCTCGGTCGCGAGTGCGGCCGCGCTCACCTAATGATGAAACCACAATTCTCACCCCCGGTTGGATCACCCGCCGATTGCGGCCCGAATCTCCCTCACGAATGCGGCCGCGCCCTCGGGGCCGGCACCCTTGAGGAGCCGATGGACGAGCGCTGATCCGACCACGACGCCGTCCGCGATCGCGACGACCTCCCGAGCCTGCTCCGGATTGGAGATCCCGACCCCGACGAGCACCGGGGTGTCGGTTGCGTCCTTGCACCGAGCAGCGACACCGAGGGCGGAGTCCCCCAGCGTTGCCCTCTCACCGGTCACACCCATCACCCCGACGCCGTAGACAAACCCGCGCGATCGGGCGCAGATCGCCCTCAGTCGGGCCTCGGGTGAGCTCGGCGCGACCAGCAGGACGGTCTCGATCCCGGCGAGATCCGCTTCGTCTCCCCAACCGTCGAGCTCCTCGAGCGGCAGGTCGGGCACGATGGCCGCGGACACCCCGGCTTCGGCGAGCGTGCTCGCCATCCTGCGGTGTCCCGCCCTGAACACGATGTTGTAGTAGGTCATCACCGCCAGCGGCACGCCGGCGTCGGCCTTCGCCAAAGCCGCGATGATCCCCGAGGGCGTCGCTCCGGCGCTGAGCGCCTCGGCCGACGCCTGTTGGATGACGGGCCCGTCCATGGCCGGGTCAGAGAAAGGGATCCCGATCTCGATCGCATCGGCCCCGGCGGCGCCGAGTGCCTGGACGACCTCCAGCCAGTCGCGCCCGAGACCCCCTGTCACATACGGGACGAGCAGCTTGTGGCCGGCATCGCGGCGCTGCCTGAGAGCCTTCTCCAGAGCGCCGCGGGCAACTGCGGGTCCAGCTGTCACAATGCCAGGTCTCTTACCAGTGCCACGTCCTTGTCGCCCCTCCCGGAAAGTGTCATCAACACCGTCGAGCCATGTGGGAGCGATTTTCCTGCCTCTCTGATCACCCAGGCGAGGGCATGCGCCGGCTCGAGAGCGGGGATGATCCCCTCGGTCTCGGCCAACAGGCGGAAAGCGGCGAGCACCTCTGCATCGTCCGCCGAAGGGTATTCGGCCCGACCTGTCGCGCCGAGGAAGGCGTGCTCGGGACCGACCCCCGGGTAGTCCAGACCGGCAGAGATCGACGTGGCCTCGAGGATCTGACCGTCCTCGTCCTGCAGGAACCTGGACCGCATGCCGTGGACGACGCCTTGAACACCGTTGCTCAGCGCCGCGCCCCCTGCCGCCTCGACGCCGACGAGGCGGGCACTGGTGTCGACGAAGCCCGCGAATGTGCCGGCCGCGTTCGAGCCCCCGCCGACGCAGGCCACGACGACGTCCGGATCGAGGCCACCGAGCAACTCGCGGCACTGGTTGCGCGCCTCGTCACCGACGACACGTTGCAGCTCACGGACGATATGGGGAAACGGATGCGGGCCCACGACCGACCCGATGCAGTAGTGGGTCGTCTCCACCGACGCCACCCAATCGCGCAGCGCCTCGTTGATGGCGTCTTTCAGCGTCCGGCTGCCGGACTCCACCGGGTGCACCTGTGCGCCGAGAAGCTCCATGCGGAATACGTTGAGCCCTTGGCGCTCGACATCGACCGCACCCATGTAGACGAGGCATTCCAGCCCGAGCAACGCCGCCGCGGTGGCGGCGGCGACGCCGTGCTGCCCGGCCCCGGTCTCGGCGATCAGGCGGCGCTTTCCCATCCGTTCGGCCAACAACGCCTGTCCGAGGACGTTGTTGATCTTGTGCGAGCCCGTGTGTGCCAGGTCCTCGCGCTTGAGGAGCAGCCTCAGGCCGAGCCGCTCGCTCAGACGGCCGCACTCGGTGACCGGCGTGGGGCGACCCGCGAACTCACGCAGGAGGTCGTCCAAACGCCTCCTGAAGGCCCTGTCCGCCCAGGCGGACTCGAAGCTGGCCTCGAGCTCCTGGCAAGCCGGGACGAGCGACTCGGGCACATACCGTCCACCGAATTCGCCGAAGCGTCCCGGGTGCCCTGGATCACCCATCAAGGCACCGGGTGCGCTCAATCCTCCTCCTGCCAGTCGTAAGGGCCCTCGTCATCGGTGTCGTAGGGCTTGGGCTCGGCGCCACGGGCCGCTTGCACGAAGGCACGCACCTTGCGCGGGTCCTTCTTGCCGACGCTCGCCTCCACACCGGTGGAGACATCGACGCCCCAGGGGTGGACCGTGCGGATCGCCTGGGCCACGTTGTCGGGGTCGAGGCCTCCGGCGAGCACCAGCAGGCGTCCTTTCGGCGCACCCTCGGCGAGACGCCAGTCGAAGACCTTGCCCGATCCAGGGGACGGGGCATCCACGAGCACGATGTCAGCGCCGTACTCGGCCGCACGGCTGAGCCGCTCGTCGCCCGCCGGGAACGCCTTTATGACAAGTGGGACCCGGACCGAGACGTACCCGCAGTCCTCGAAGGTCTCTCTCCCGTGCAGCTGGGCGGCATCGAGGCCGGCGTGGTTCACGATGTCCACGACCCTGCGTGGCTCCTCGTCGCGAAACACGCCGACGGTACAGATCTCCGGCGGCAGCCGCCGAGTGATGGCGGCCACCGCGTTTGGGCTCATCTGGCGCGGCGAAGGCGCGAACACGAACCCCACGGCGTCTGCCCCCATGGCCACCGCCAGCAGGGCGTCCTCCTCACTTGTGATGCCGCAGATCTTCACCCACATGACACGGTCCGCCCCAATAACCCGGCGACAGCAGCCCGCCTGTCGCGCGAGCGCAGCAGGGCCTCACCGACAAGAACGCCGTCGAAGCCAGCTTGCGCCAGCGCGGCCACGTCAGACGCCGACTCCACCCCGGACTCGGCGATCTTCACCACACCAGGCGGGACGTGACCCGCGACTCGCCCGGCCCGGGCCCTGTCCACCTCGAAGGTGTGCAGGTCGCGTTGGTTCACGCCGACGAGCCGAGCCCCGATTCCGAGCGCGCGTTCGAGCTCGTCCTCGTCGTGGACCTCGACAAGGGCGGCCATGCCCAACTGAGTGGCGAGCCGGTGAAGCTCCGACAGCTCCGCGTCGTCGAGCAACGCGACGATGAGCAGCACGGCGTCCGCACCCATGATGCGTGCGTCGTAGATGTCGATCGGGGCGACCGTGAAGTCCTTGCGGAGGACAGGAAGCCCGACCGCGGCCCGCGCCAACTCGAGGTCCTCCGGGCTGCCGGCGAAATGGGGACCGTCGGTCAGCACCGACAAGCAGCAGGCACCGCCGGAGGCGTACTCCCGGGCGACCTCGGCCGGGTCGAGATCCGGGGCGATATCTCCCTGCGACGGCGATCTGCGCTTGATCTCGGCGATGAGCGCTATCGGCTGGCCGCCGGCGCTCCCCGGTAGCGAGGATGCGAGCGCCCCGGCGAAGTCGCGGGGCGGCGCTGCCGAGCCGGCCTTGGTGGCGAGCTCTGTCAGGTCACGCAAATCGCATGAGGCGGCGTCACGGTGCCACCTTCCGATGCGATCGAGATACGTGGCCACCGGCTTGAGCCTACCGGCCGCTTCGGGAGTCCTCCGGGATCTTCGGCGGTTTGTGGACGTTTCGAGATCTCCCCAGCTGCTCCCTGGCGGCTGACCCCGCGATCAGCGGCGATTGGGTGAGCACGAGCAGTCCGGCGCACATGACCAGGAGGGCCACGGCGTCGAAGGCGAGGGCACCTATCCCGCCGCGCAGCTGGTCACCGAACAGGCCGACACCGATCACGATGCTCACGATCGGATCAACGATCGTCAGGGTCGCCTGGGAAGCCGTGATCGGGCCGGCATGGAAGGCGTCCTGGGTGAGTATGAGACCCGCCAGTCCCGCGACGACGATGCCGTAAGGCTCCCAGTGCTCGAAGATCTGCCAGAAGCCGTAGGAGAACAGGATCGTTGTCGCCTTCGTGAACGAGGCGCTGAGCGCGAACGAGATCGCAGCCGCCGCCCCGAACCACGCCGAGCGCCACGCCCGCGACGACCTGCGGCTGGTGCAGACGACACAGATCACGACGGCTGCCGAGCAGACAGAGACGACGATGACCCAGCCGCTCGTCGTGGGAAAAGTGGTCCCGCCACCCGCATTGCTCATGGCGAGGAATCCCGCCAGGCCCGCCACGGTCAGCACCGTCCCGACCGCTTCGCGCCAACCGAGCGGCGCTCCGAACCAGAAGTGCAAGATGATGACGAGGAAGAGGAGCTCGGTGACCATGAGCGGCTGGACAACGCTGAGCGATCCGAATCCCAGTGCACTGGCCTGCAAGAAGAACGACGCCACCATCGCCGCGAGTCCGACGTACCAGATGGGGCGGCGCATGACGTGGTGCATGAGCTTCAGGCCGCGGCCGCGGGTATCGGGAGCCGTTTCGACGCCGAGTCGCTGGAAGATCGTGGTAAGGGCGTTGCACAGCGCAGCGCATATCGCGAGCAGGATCGCTACCACGAGCCTTGTCTATCCGATTTGGAGCGGGAGTTCCCAGATCTTCGCGATGGCCCCGTGAGGAGCCGCAGTGGCGAGGAACGGGGGCACCGCGTCACGGCGCACGTAGGCGAGCGCGACCGGGGCCGTGAATCCTGGTGACCAGGTGACGCTCGTGAGTCGCCCCACCTCGCGCTCGCCCGCGAACAGCCGCGCACCGGCGGGGCTCTCGGCCGCCGGGTCGAGCACGACGCCGCGCAGCCTCCAGGCGACGTTCCCGCCCCGGGCGTCAAGGCGGGCGACCAGCTCTTGGCCCGTGTAGCAGCCCTTGGTGAAGCTCACCGTGTGCTCGACCAGGCTGCCCGCCTCCTGCGGGATGGTCTTCTCGGTGAGCTCGCGGCCCAGTGCGGGCACACCGGCCTCGATGCGAGCCGCCTCGAACGCGGCTGGGTCGCCGAAGGGGACGTCCAGATACGGACGCTCCGGCGCCCCGACCGGCGCCAGCACATCGAAACCTGAGTAGCCGGTCCAGCTGACCGGCACGGCGACTGACCAATCCTCCCCCAGGACCGGCGCGCCCTCCCCCGGGTCCGGCCCACGGCCACCCACGGTCATCCCGAACCCCAGGCCCGAGCTCGCCAAGGCCGCCGAGGCCGGCCCGCGAACCTCCAGGCAGCGGACGGTCCGGCTCTCGAGCTCGGCCTTCACGCGCAGGCGGAAACGTCGCAGCCGCTCCGAGAGGGCCTCGCCGTAACCGGTCTCGGTGTCGAGGAGCACGACGTCGTCGGCCAGGATCGTCGCGCGGCAGTACGAGTCCACCTTGCCCTGGGGAGACAGCACCAGCGTCTCCGCCGAGTCACCGAGCGCGAGTGGCCCCAGGTCCTGGCTCACTTGCCCCTGCAGCCAGCCACGCGCGTCGGGGCCGCGCACGACCACGGCGTCGCGCGAGGTCTCGAGGGCGCAGGCGCCCTTCTTGATGAGGCCGTAGGAGCGCTCGAGGTCGAGCTCCGGTGTCACGGCTCGGCCCGGCGTGTCTCGGCCGCCATCTGGCGAGCCCCGGCAACGGCGGCCAGCACCGCGGCCGCTTTGGCCGCGCACTCTTCGTCCTCGGCCTGAGGATCGCTGTCGGCGACGATGCCGGCGCCGGCTTGCACCGAGGCCCTGCCGTCCGCGGTCGCGACCAGGGTGCGGATCGCGATCGCCGTATCGAGGTTGCCCGAGAAGTCGATGTAACCGACGATGCCGGCGTACGGGCCGCGCTTTGTCGGCTCGAGCTCGTCGATGATCTCCATCGCCCTCACCTTCGGGGCACCGGAGACGGTCCCGGCCGGAAGCGTCGCCCTCAGCACGTCCACGGGCCCCTCGCCCTCGCGCAGCTCACCGGAGACCTCAGAGGTGAGATGCATGACGTGGCTGTAGCGCTCGACGGTCATCAGCTCGTTGACCCGCTCGGAGCCAAAGCGAGCCACCCTGCCCACGTCGTTGCGGGCCAGGTCGACGAGCATGACGTGCTCGGCGCGCTCTTTCGGGTTCTCGACCAGCTCCGCCTCCAGCCTGCGATCCTCGCGGTCGCTCGAGCCGCGCCGACGGGTCCCTGCGATCGGCCTCGAGACGACACGCCCGTCGAGGAGCTGGACCATGGGCTCGGGTGACGCCCCGACGACCGAGACGCCCCCCTGGCGGAGAAAGAACATGTACGGACTGGGGTTCACCTGACGGAGCACTCGGTACACGTCAAAAGGGTCACAACCGAGGTCGAAGTCGAACCGTTGCGAGAGCACGATCTGGAACGCGTCACCGGCACGGATGTACTCCTTGGCGACCTCGACCGCGTGCCGATAGCTCGCCGCGCTCGTGCCGCGCCGGACGGCGCCCGCGGGAAGTGTCGCCTCCGCTGACGGCGGTGCGGAGAGCGGTTCCCGGCCGGGGCGCTCCAGGTCGCGCTGCATCACCTCCAGGTGCCGCAGCGCGTCGAGGTAGATGGCATCGAGAGCGGCGGCGTCGGAGCCCTCGTTCTTCTCCGCGTCCAGGAGCACGTTGTCGACGAGGGTTACCCGCTGGCGCCAGTGGTCAAAGGCGGCAAGCTCGCCGATGACCGAGATGACAGCATCAGGGTGGCCGAGATCATCGGCCGGTGGCGACGGCAGCCGCTCGATCTCGCGGACCACGTCGTAGCCGAGATAGCCGACGAGACCGCCGTGCAACGGCGGGAGCTCCTCGAACGACGGCGACCGGAACAGCTCGAGGAGCGACTCGAGGCAGGCGAGTACGCCCCCGTCAAGGGGGACCGACCCGGGGAGCGAGCCCTGGGTCACCTCGATGTCGCGGCCGCGCGCCACCAGGGTCGCGGCGGGGGAACGGCCGACGAACGAGAAGCGGCTCCAGCGCTCGCCGTGCTCGACCGATTCGAGCAGGAAGCCGGGACCGTCGCCGACCATTGCCCGAAAGGCGCCGACCGGGGTCAAGCTGTCCGCGACGAGCTCCCGCCAGACCGGCACGACGGAGTGCGCCCGGGCCAGCTCGCAGAACAGTCCCACGTCGGGGCAGGCGCCAGCTGGGCCACTCGGTGTGAACCGGCTCCGGCCCGGGCGCGACCCGGCACCGGTCACGGGAGTGGATCGCCGAACCGGCGGTGGAAGCAGCTCCAATCGCCGGTGTGACAGGCCCCGCGGCCCTCCTGGTCGACCGTGATCAGCAGCGCATCGCCGTCGCAGTCGTAGGCAGCAGCTCGGACCCACTGTCGGTCGCCCGAGGTCTCCCCCTTGCACCAGTACTCCTGCCGGCTCCGGCTCCAGAACCAGGTACGCCCGGTGGTCAACGTCCGACGCAAGGCCTCGGTGTCCATCCAGCCGAGCATCAGGACATCGCCGGTCGCGCGGTCCTGCACGATCGCAGCCACGAGCCCTTTCTCGTCGAAACGTATCCTCGCGATCTCCTCGTCGGTGAACCCCACCGGGGAAGCCCTCACAAGTAGAGCCCTGTCCCGTCCTCGAGGCGCTCGGAGGCGACCGCCGGGATGTCGCGTTCGCGCAGGATCACGTAGTCCTCCCCCTGAACCTCCACCTCGAAGCACTCCTCGGGGTTGAAAAGGACGCGGTCTCCGGGCCGGATCGAGCGCACGTTCGGGCCGACGGCGGCAACCTCGGCCCAGGTGAGGCGACGAGCGACCGAGGCGGTGGCGGGGATGAGGATCCCGGCACGAGACCGGCGTTCACCTTCGGCGGCGGGCACGTGCACCAACACGCGGTCATTGAGCATCGTGACCGGTTGCTTGACCTCGGCGGAGTCCGATCCAGGGCTCAACTTGGGCGATTCCATCACCGGAACGGTAGCCCCCGCGACAGGGCGCCGTGACCTTGTGGGCAGGAACCTTGGCGCGGGCCGGCATCATAGGAACGTGCACCGCGTCCTGCTGCTGGTCCCGTCCGCCTCCTACAGGGCCTCGGACTTCCTCGACGCCGCGCGGGCGCTCGAGCTCGAAGTGATCGTCGGCTGCGAGGAAGCACCTGTGCTCACCCGGAGCGGAGCCTGCGTCCAGGTCCGCCTCGACGACCCGGAGGCGGCGGCGGACGCGATCGTGGCCCTCGACGCGGCCACGCCGCTCGACGCCGTGGTGGCAGTGGACGACCAGGGGACCATCGCGGCAGCCCGTGCCGCGGCGCGCCTGGGCCTTCGCGCCAACCGTCCTGACGCCGTCGCGGCGGCCCGCGACAAGCTCCGGATGCGCACGCTGCTCAGCGCGGCCGAGGTGTCCCAGCCCGCGTTCGCGGTCCTCCCCCCTACTGGCGAAGCTGCCGAGCTGGCCCGGCTCGCCGAATTAGTGGGGCTGCCCTGTGTCGTCAAGCCGACCTCCTTGTCAGCCAGCCAAGGCGTAATCCGGGCAGACACACTCGCCGAAGTGCTCGTCGCGGTCGAACGCTCCCGGGCGATCGCGACAAGCGCCGGCGCGCCAGCCGATCAGCCCCTGCTCCTCGAGCAGTTCGTACCCGGCCCAGAGGTCGCCGTCGAAGGCCTGCTCACCGACGGTGAGCTGACCGTGCTGGCGGTGTTCGACAAACCCGACCCGCTCGACGGCCCGTTCTTCGAAGAGACCCTGTACGTCACGCCCTCCCGGCTGGCCGCGGCGGACCGCGCCGCCGTCGAGGCGGCCACGCAGGCGGCCACGCGAGGGCTCGGGCTCACCGAGGGGCCGGTCCACGCCGAGCTCCGCGTGCGCGACGGCCGTGCCTGGGTGATCGAGGTCGCCGCACGCTCTATCGGCGGTCTCTGCTCGCGCACCCTCGAGTTCGGGACCGGGATGAGCCTCGAGTACCTGATCCTGGCCCACGCCCTCGGTCGGCCGGTGAGCCCTGCACCCACGCAGGGCGCAGCCGGCGTCCTCATGCTGCCCATCCGCGCCGGCGGTGTCCTCGTCGAGGTCACCGGACGTGAGGAGCTCCTCGAGACACCGGGGATCGTGAGCGTCGACATCACGATCGCCCCGGGCCGCACGCTGGTCCCGCTCCCTGAGGGCAACCGCTACCTGGGCTTCGTCTTCGCCCGTGGTGACAATCCGCTGGACGTGGAGGCGGCCTTGCGATCCGCCCTCGCGAAGCTGTACGTGCGCGTGAGGCCGGAACGACCGCTCAAGCGCCCGGCGGCCGGACGCTGACCCCGCAGGAGGCGAGCTTCTCCTTCGCCTCGGCGATCGTGTGGCGGCCGAAGTGGAAGATCGAGGCGGCGAGCAGCCCGTCAGCATGGCCGATGAGCGCGCCCTCGACGAGATGGTCCAGGTTGCCGACACCGCCGCTCGCGATCACGGGCACGCGTACCGAGTCCGCGATCCGCCCGGTCAGCTCGAGGTCGTAGCCGGCTTCGGTCCCGTCCCGATCCATCGAGGTGACGAGGAGCTCGCCGGCTCCGAGCCGGGTGCTCTCAACGGCCCAGCCGAGGGCGTCGAGGCCGGTCGCCCGACGCCCCCCGTGGGTGAAGACCTCCCAGCGGTCGCTATCGCCGCAACGGCGCGCGTCGATGGCCAGAACGACGCACTGCGCGCCGAACTCGGCCGCCAGCCCTTCGATCAGACTGGGTGTGGCGACCGCGGCCGAGTTCACCGCCACCTTGTCCGCCCCGGCCCGGAGCAGTGCCCGGCCGTCCGCTACCGACCGCACGCCGCCCCCGACGGTGAGAGGGATGAAGACCTCTTCCGCAGCTCGTTCGACGACCTGCAACATCGTGGCGCGAGCGTCCGAGGAAGCGGTGATGTCCAACAGGACAAGCTCGTCGGCGCCCTCGGCGTCGTAGCGCGCGGCCAGTTCTACGGGATCGCCGGCATCGCGAAGCCCCTTGAACTCGATGCCCTTGACGACCCGCCCGAGGTCCACGTCGAGGCAGGGGATCACTCTCACGGTTCGCACGCGGCAACCGCCTCCGGGATCGAGAGCTTTCCCGACAACAGCGCCCGGCCCACGATCACACCGGCAAGCCGGCTGGCGCCCGCCCCAAGGCCTGCGAGTGAAGTGAGGTCCGAGACGCAGGCGACACCGCCCGAGGCCAGGACGGGAACGGTCGCCACCGCGAGGACGCGCTCGAGTCCTGCCAGGTCGGGACCGGCCCCGGTCCCGTCTCGATCGATGTCGGTCACCACGACCCCGCCCAGGGCCACACCCTCGAGCCGACCGAGGGCGACCTCCAGCTCGAGGCCCCCGGCCGCAGTCCAGCCCCGCACGGCGACCTCCCGCCGGGGAGCGCCATCGGGCCCGGCCGATGTCCGGTGGTCCAGGCCGACCAGGACCCGGCCGGGCCATCTTGCGGCCATCCCCGCGAGCACTTCAGGTCGCTCCACAGCCACGGTGCCGACGACGACACGGGCCACGCCGCCTTCGAGGAGGGCCGCCGCTGCGCCCTCGTCGCGGACCCCGCCCCCGGCCTGAACGGGCACGCCGGTCGCCGAGGCGATGCGGAGGACAAGGTGCCGGTTCGGGGACCCGCCGTCGCGCGCGGCGTCGAGGTCCACCACGTGCAGGCGTCGCGCACCGGCGGCGACAAATGCCTCGGCCTGCTCCAGTGGGTCGCCGTAGCCGGTCCCGGAGGAGAACTCGCCCTGGAACAGCCGCACGCACCTGCCTCCCAGGATGTCGATGGCCGGCCACAGCTCCACGGTCACGCCTCCGGAGCCGTCTCGTCGCAGATCCGGGCAAAGCGCGCGAGGAGTCGGAGGCCGGCGGATGCCGACTTCTCCGGATGGAATTGCGTCCCGAACATGTTCCCGCGCTCGAACGCGACCGCCATCTCGCCTCCGTAGTCGCAGGTGCCGACGACGCTGCCGACAGCCTCGGCGCCCTCGGGAGACGGCGTGTAGGAGTGGACGAAGTAGTACCACTGGCTCCCGGCATCGCCGAGCAGGCGCGAGCACCTGCCCTCGGGCTGGCGTACCAGGTTCCACTGCATCTGCGGCCGGCGCTCGCTCGCAGCTATGGCGCGGACAGATCCTTGCAGGATGCCCAGACCGGGGACCTCCGGGTCCTCCTCCGAGCCCTCGAACAGCAGCTGCAGGCCGACGCAGATCCCGAGAAAGGGACGGCCTTCGTCGACACAGAGGCGGACCACCTCGTCGAGGCCTGAGTGGCGAAGCGCACGGGCACAGGCGCCGAAAGCACCGACGCCGGGCAGGACGATCCCCGCCGCGTCCGTGGCGGCTTCGGGGCTGTCGACGAGGCGGGCGTCGGCGCCGACGTGCACCAGGGCCTTCTCGGCCGAGCGGAGATTGCCGATGCCGTAATCGAGGACAGCGATCACCTCTGGCCTACAACCTGCCCTTTGTGGACGGGATGCCACTGCCCTCGATCCGGGCAGCGTCCCGAAGCGCCCTGGCGACCGCCTTGAAGGACGCTTCGAGGACGTGGTGGGGGTTGCGCCCGTGACGGAGCTCGATGTGCAAGGTGATCGCCGCCGAGTGCGTGAAAGCCCGCCAGAACTCCTCGGCCAGCTGGACATCGAACGGAGGGCTACCGAGCGGCGCCGTCTCCCCCAGCTCCACGTCGTAGTGCAGGTACGGCCGCCCGGAAAGATCGAGTGCCACATCGACCAGTGCCTCGTCGAGCGGCACCGCGATCGACGCGAAGCGGCGGACTCCCGCCTTCGACCCGAGTGCCTCGGCGAGCGCCTCGCCAAGGACGATGCCCGTGTCCTCGACCGTGTGGTGGGCGTCGACCTCGAGGTCGCCGCGAGCCTTGAGGTCGAGGTTCATGCCGCCGTGCCTTCCCAACTGGGCCAACATATGGTCGAAGAACGGCAGGCCCGTGTCTGCCTCGGCAGCACCTGTCCCGTCCAGCTCGAGCAGGACGGCGATATCGGTCTCCTTGGTCGAGCGCCTGCGCTCGGCGCGGCGCGGATCTGGTCCAGGGTTCATCGCCATCCGTCAAGCCTTGCACGTCCGGGCCCGGCCATCAGCCTTGAGCCGATCACCGCTTCAGTTGAGGCGCCGGCGCGAGGCGGCGAGCTGATCGCAAGCCGTGAGCTCCTTGCGGGCCGTGAGCTCCTTGCGGGCCGCGAGCTGGCCGCAGGCAGCAGCGATAGCACGTCCCCGGTTCTGGCGGATCGTGGCGTTCACGCCGGCCTGTGCCAACCAGGCTTGGAAAGCCGAGACGCGTGAGCGGTCGGACCCGCTGAGGCCCCTCGAGAGGCCTCCCGCCGTGGGATTGAGAGGGATGAGATTGACATGGGCTCCGAGTGGACGGGCGAGAGAGGCCAGCTCGAAGGCGTCCGAAGGACGGTCGTTCACCTCCGCGATGCAGGCCCACTCGAACGAGATCCTTCTCCCGGTCGCCGCTCGGTATTCCTCGCAGGCTTTCATGACCGTCGAAAGGGGGTACTTCCGGTTGAGTGGTACCAGCTGGTCGCGCAGCGAGTCGTTGCCCGCGTGCAAGGAAACGGCGAGGTTGACCTGGAGCGTCTTTCCCGCCAGCTGCCGGATGCCGGGCACGACACCCACTGTTGAAATCGTGAGATGCCGTGCAGCCAGGCCCAAGTCCCTGTTCATCGTCTCCACGGCGGACCAGACGGACCTGAAATTCGCCATTGGCTCGCCCATGCCCATGAGCACGACGTTGTCAAGCTCGCCCCATCCCTTTGACCTGCAGTACCTGGCGGCTATCACCACCTGTTCGACGATCTCCCCCGAGCTGAGCTGCCGCCCGAAGCCGGCGTCACCGGTCGCGCAAAAGGTGCAGCCCATCGCGCAGCCCGCCTGGCTCGAGACGCACACCGTCGCTCGGTCGCGGTAACGCATGAGGACCGTCTCGATGCGCTTGGCGTCGCTCGTCTCGAGCAGCCATTTCACCGTGGAGCCCCTGTCGGCGACGCTCTCGGCGACACAGGAGAAGGCGGGCGCCAGTCCCCGAGCTTGCGCGAGTCGGCCGCGCAGCGCCCGGGGAAGCTCCGTGAGATCCCCCGGCTCCGCCAGCCGCCGGTACAAGCCGTCGAACACCTGGCGCACGCGGTACGAGGGCTGATCGGACAGCAGCGCCGCGAGCTCGTCCCGTCCCAGGTCGTACCGGCTCACGCGCGGGGGCTCATCGCTCATCGCCGCCAGCCTCGTGCAATGCGCCCGGCAGATGCGACGAATAGCCAGCGACCACGTCGATGACATAGGCGCGGTCCGTGTGATCGTCGACGAACCCGAGCGAGAGATAGAGCCTGCGCGCAGCCACATTGTCGTGATCGACGTAGAGCATGCCCGTGGTCACGCCGCGCTCGTACAGCGAGGCGAGACCGGCGAGCACCAGCTGGCGCCCGAGACCGTGGCCCTGGAAGTCGGGATCGACCGCGATCACATAGATCTCGCCGAGTTGTTGCTTGAGGCCGTCGTCCATCACATCGTCCTCGGGCTCGTGGACCTTCGTCCAGCAGAAGCCCGCCAGGCGACCGTCTCGTTCGTGCAGCAGGAACCCGCGCGGATCGAACCACGGTTGACGCTCGCGCTCTTGGATGGTGGCCAGATCCCATGAGCCCTGCTCGGGATGACCGCGGAACGCCCGATTGTTCACCTCGAGCCAGGCCAGCTCATCCTCGCCGGGCCGAAACGGCCGCACCGAGATCGCCGCGCTCTCCTCGGTGATGGGTAGCGCACGCCGCATCTGAACGAGGTCGCGGCCGCGTCGCATGCCGACAGCCTCTGCGACGGCGTCATCTATCGGCCCCGGCTTGGGCACCCACAGGTGCACGTGGCCGCCGCCCTGGGACTCGATGACCCCGAGCGCCGTGCTGAGCAGCTCGGTCTGGAGCTCGGCTCCGGTCGTGGCTCGCCAGCGGGGATGCACGACGTACTCGACGGCCCAGTTCGCGTCTTTGCCCCGGCTGATCTGCGCGTAAGCGATGACGCGTTCTCGACCGCTCTCTCGAGCCACGAACCCGGCGAAGCCCTCACGACCGCCTTGGACCAGATCGAGCCACTGGTGCTCGCCGAGCGCGCGATGGCCGTCGGCCGCGGTCGCGGCCTCGAGCAAGGACGAGATGGCGGCGATGTCGGCCTCTCCCATCCGGCGCTTGATCTCGACGTTGTGCACTTGGCGAACATACCGTCTGTTCACCGCTGGTTCGCCGCCAGCGTGTGGCTACGATCCGAAGATGCCCAGCGTGCCGAGCACCCGACCCCCGAGTGGCCGCGGTCTCGCGAGCAGCACCGGCCGCCGGCGCCCCCGCCCCCTGGCTCGGGCCCGTAAGATCGCCGACCGCCTTGCCGAGGCGTATCCGGGGTCTGCGAGCGACCTGTGCGCGCTGGACCACCGCAGCCCGTTCGAGCTGCTCATCGCCACAATCCTCTCCGCCCAGTGCACCGACGAGCGCGTCAACCTCGTGATGCCGGCGCTGTTCGAGCGTTATCCGACACCCCAAGCTTTCGCCAGCGCAGACCGTGGGGAGCTCGAGAACCTCATCCGGTCCACGGGCTTTTTCCGTTCCAAGGCCGACCACATCATCGGGGCCTCGGAGGCGATCGTCATGCGTTATTCGGGCGAGACGCCCCAGACGATGGAGGAGCTGACCACACTCCCGGGAGTTGGCCGCAAGACCGCCAACGTGGTGCTCTCCGTCGGCTTCGGCCTTCCTGGGCTGCCCGTGGACACCCATGTGGCGAGAGTGAGCCAACGCCTCCAGTTGACCGATTCGTCCGACCCGAACAAGATCGAACAAGACCTCTGCGCGCTGTATCCCCCTGATGAGTGGGGTGCGTTCAGCGCCCGGCTCATCCTGCATGGCCGGAGGGTGTGCCCCGCGCGCCGGCCTCGTTGCGATATCTGCGAGCTCGCCGACCTTTGTCCGTCGAGGGGCAAATTCTGACGAGCGCGTGAATTCTCTGTGAGTCTCGTGACAGGTTTGTGACTTGCGGTAATTCGCCGGGACCGGGACGCTAACTTCGGCTCAAGGAACCGGTTCCCGCCACCTGGTTCCAACGAGCGGAACCGGGATCCGCCGCCCGATCCGCTCACCGACGGCGCCCTCGGGGCGCCGTCGGCGCGTCCGGGCAAGCTTCTGAGGGTCATCTCCCGTCTGCCAGCAACCGCTCGAGGCGACGCACGGCACCGGCGAGAGCACGCTCCACCGCGATGAGGTCCGAGCCCACGTCGTCCCTCTTGGCCGCGATGGCGGCGTCCGCGAGCGTTGTGACGCGACGACCTATCTGATCGAGCGAGGAAGCGATCGAGGACAGCTCGGAGAACTCCGACGGCTCGAGGACTTGCGGTGCCATGCCGCCATCATCGCCGATCCGCGCTCACGATTGGGATCTGGCCGGCGGATACGCTGCCTGCATGCTCCGACGTCTTGACCTGCGGGCAGGCGCGCCCGACTTTGGTGGCGCGCTCCCGCGACCTGACCTCGCCGGCCGGGGCCCGGTGGAAGAGGTTCGTGCGATCGTCGAGGACGTCAAGGTGCGAGGGGACGCGGCGCTACGGGAGTACACGGCCCGTTTCGACAAGGTCGACATCGACGAGATCCGAGTGCCCGTCACAGAGATCGACGCGGCGCCCGACCGCTTGCAGCCGGCGCTCCTTGGGGCGCTCACCGAAGCGGCCCGCTCCATCGCGTTGTTCCACCGCCACCGGGCACCGAACCCGGGCACCTTCGAGCGCAACGGAATCGAGGTCGACCTGCTCGAGCTTCCCGTCGCCCGCGCCGGAGTGTATGTCCCGGGTGGGAGGGCGAGCTATCCCTCGAGCGTGCTCATGAGCGCCATCCCGGCTCGGGTCGCAGGCGTGGCCGGCATTGCCCTCTGTGTGCCGCCCGCGCCGGACGGCTCCGTCCCGGCCGAGGTGCTCGCGGCCGCAAGCTTGGCCGGGGTGGACGAGATCTATCGCATCGGGGGCGCGCAGGCGATCGCCGCCATGGCCTACGGCACTGAGACCGTCGCCCGCGTCGATGTCATCGTCGGACCCGGGAGCCGGCGCGTGTCGCTCGCCAAGCTCGAGGTCCGCGGCGCCGTCGGCATGCCGGCTTCCTTCGCCGGGCCCTCAGAAGTCGTGGTGATCGCGGACGAGACGGCCCCGGTCGACTACGTGGCCATCGACCTCGTCGTCCAGGCCGAGCACGGCCCCGATGGGCTCGCTTGGCTCATCACATGGTCCGAGCCGGTACTGCAGGCTGTGACCGATGCCGTCACCCGGTTCGTCGAGGAGTCACCCCGTCGCGCCGAGATCGAGGCGACGCTCGCGGGCGGGGGCTACGCAGTGCTCGTCGACGGACGGGAGAAAGCAATGGCGGTGTCCAACGAGATAGCGCCCGAGCACCTGGAGCTGTGTTGCAGCGACCCGCACGCGATGGTTCCCCTCGTGCGTAACGCGGGCGCGGTCTTTGTCGGTCCGTACGCGCCCGCATCGCTCGGCGATTACCTCGCCGGGCCGAGTCACACGCTGCCGACCTTCCGGTCCGCGCGGTATTCGAGCGCGCTCGGCGTGGAGGACTTCCTCCGCAGGGTGCACGTGATCTCCGCGGACCGCCGCGCGCTCATTCGCGTCGCGCCTTACGTTGCCGCGATCGCGAACGCGGAGGGGCTTCCCGCCCACGCTCGGTCGGTTGTCCTGCGCTCGGAGCCCGAGGGGCAGGAAGGCACATGAGTCGAGACAGGACCGGCGGCGCCGCCCCCGGCGAGCCCCGGCGGGAAGTCGCCCTACGGCCCGGCTACCACTCGCCTCAGGTAGAGGTCGACGTCCGCCTCAACACGAACGAGTCGCCAGAGCCTCCTCCGCAGGCCTTTGTCGAGGCGCTTGCCGACGAGTTGCGCTCGATCCCGCTGCACCGCTACCCCGATCGTGAAGCCGTGGCGCTGCGGACGGCGCTCGCAACCCACCATGGGGTCTCAGCCGAGCAGGTGTTCTGCGCCAACGGCTCGAACGAAGCGATCCAGTGCCTCCTGCTCGCCTACGGTGGCTCGAACAGGCCCGCGATGCTGTTCGAGCCGACCTACGCCCTGCACTCCCACATTGCCAGGCTCACCGGGACACCGGTGGTCGCAGGCGGGCGGGACGACGCCTTCAAAGTCGAGCTCGCCGAAGTCGCCCGGACGGTCACAGCTTCGGTCGAGCTGTACGGACCGACCGCCCCTGCTGTCACCTTCCTCTGCTCGCCGAACAACCCGACCGGTGGCGTCGAGGCGATAGAGACCATCCGGGCCGTCCTGGCTCTCGTGCCGGGGATCCTCGTCGTCGACGAGGCTTACGGGCAGTTCGCCCCGTCGTCCGCACTCGAGTTGCTCGACTTCGACCCCCGCCTTGTCGTGCTGCGCACCTTCTCGAAGACCTGGGCGCTGGCAGGCCTGCGCCTCGGCTATGCCATCGCCGACCCGGGCGTGGTGGCCTCGCTGTCGAATGTGACGCTTCCGTACCATCTCGACGCGTTGAAACAGGCCGCGGGACGCCTGGCCCTCGGCTTCGAGAACGAGATGCGCGCCCGCGTGGCGGCCACCGTCGAGGAACGAGGACGGGTCGCGACCGCTCTCGGGGACCTTCCCGTCGAGGTGTGGCCGTCCGACGCCAACTTCATCCTGTTCCGTGCCGGACAGAATGGCTCCGCCGTCTGGAAGGGACTGCTCGATCACTCGGTACTGGTCCGCGACGTCTCGGACTGGCCGGGGCTCGAAGGCTGCCTGCGCGTCACCATCGGCACAGCTTCGGAGAACGACCTTTTCCTCTGGGCCTTGGCCGACGTCCTCTCGGCCCGGTCGTGACCTCCGGGGGTCGGCGGCCCCCGCTCACGACCCGAGCGGAGGTCCTACGCGCCCGGCGTCGTCCTCAGCCGAAGCGGCCCTGGATGTAGTCCAAGGTCCTTTGATCGTCCGGTTCCGAGAACAACTTCCTCGTGGGCGCCACCTCGATCTGTTCTCCGGCCCTGTCCTCACCCATCAGGAAGAAGGCGCACAGGTCCGACACACGCGCTGCCTGTTGCATGTTGTGCGTGACGATGATGATCGTGACACGGGACTTGAGCTCACCGAGGAGCTCCTCGATGAGCCGCGTCGAGATCGGGTCGAGGGAGGAGGTCGGCTCATCCATCAAGAGGACCTCGGGCTCCACGGCGAGTGCCCGTGCGATGCACAAGCGCTGCTGCTCGCCCCCGGAAAGCGTCGAGGCGTGAGCTTTCAGCCGGTCCACGACCGAGTCCCAGAGAGCAGCCGCGACGAGAGAGGACTCGGCAGCTTCGTCGAGAACTGATTTCTTGTGTATCCCGTTGAACTTCAGGCCTGAGACGACGTTCTCGTAGATCGACATCGTGGGAAACGGGTTAGGCCTTTGGAAGACCATTCCGACCCGGGTTCGCAACAGAGTCGGGGGAATCCCACCCGCGTAGATGTCGGTGTCCCCCAGCATCAGCTTGCCGGTCACGACGGCCCCTTTGGTGAGATCGTGCAACCGGTTGATGGCTCGCAACAGCGTCGTCTTGCCAGAACCCGAGGGACCGATGAGGGCCGTGACCTTGTTCTTCGGGACGGCGAAGCTCGCGTCACGTATCGCCGTGCGCCCGCTGAACGACACCGCCACGTCCTCCAGCCGCATCGCGACCGGACCCGACCGCACATCGCCCTCCTGGCTCGGCGTCTGGGTCACCAACACGGGGACCATGGTGCTCGGGTCCACAACTACCGCCTCTCTCTTCGGAGCCACGCCGCGAGAAGGCGGCTCCCCAAGTTAAGGAACAGAACGATGATCACCAGCGTAAGGGCAATTCCCCAGGTCTCCGCTCGCAGCGAAGTGTACGGAGAGGTGGACGACTGAAAGATCTGCAGCGGCATCGAGGCCATCTCGTGCAACGGGTTCCAGGTGACGACGGTCGAGGCGCCGATCACCCACAAGATGGGCGCCGTCTCGCCGACTGCCCGGGACAAGGCCAGGAGCACCGCGGTGATGAGACCGGGAAGCGCAGTCGGTATCACCACCTTGCGCGAGACAACTCCATTGCGGGCCCCGAGTGCGAGCGCGGCTTCTCGGATCGTGAAGGGCACACTTCGTAGTGCGTTCTCAGAGGCCTTGATGATGATCGGGATCATGAGAATGCCGAGCGCGAAGCTCCCGGCGATTCCCGCGAAGCCTATGCCCGGCAGCTTTATGCCCCATTCGTGAAACCCGATCACCAGCATCTGATACGCGAAGATGCCGAGCAGGATCGAGGGCAGCCCGGTCATGATCTCGGCTGTCATTCGCAATGCGTTGGCGAGCTGTCCATCCGACTCGGCCAGGAAGAGCCCCGTGACGACGCCGATCGGGATCGCGATCACTGCCGCCAGGGTGTCGATGACGAGCGACCCGATGAGCGCATTGGCGATCCCCCCGACGTCGTTGGGATAGAGAAGTGACGGGAACTGCGGGGTCTTCGTGAAAAAGTCGATGCTCCACCAGCGGAGACCCTTTTGCACGAGCGAGAACAAGATCGCGAAGAGGGGTATGAGCGCGAGGAGGAGGGCGAAGCCGCAGAGCCCGACCACCACCCGGGACCTGAGCATGCGCCGCTTCAGCGTCTTGTGCGCCACTTGCTGGATCAGCTCGCGCCGCTCGAGCATCGGATCTGGCGGTACCCCTTCGATCGTTGTGGACATCATCCGAACTGTGCCTGTGCTCCCGAACGCTGGATGAGCCGACGGCCGATCCAGTTCACGATCGCCGTCATGGCCATCAAGATCACCGCCAGGGCACCAAGGGCGGCGACTTGCAGCGGCGTCGCGTCCTGGAACTGAAGTGCGATCGTCGAGGCCAGCGTGGAGGCAGTCGAGAACAGCGAGTGCGGGAAGAGCGGGTTCAGACCGATGACCATGGCGACTGCCACCGTCTCGCCAAGAGCCCGGGCGGTCGCCAGCGTCACGGCGCCAACGATGCCCGTTCGTGCCGCGGGCAGGACGACACTGCGCAGCACCTGCCACTTCGTTGCGCCGACGCTGAGGGCCCCTTCGAATTGGTCGTTGGGAACGACCGAAATGGCGTCTCTCGAAAGCGCCACGATCATCGGCAGGATCATGACGAACAGCACGCAGCCGGCGAGCAGCACCCCGACGCCCTCGAAAGGAGGGTTGAAGGGCCAGTGGCCATTTGTTATGTCGGCCAGGTCAGGTTCTACGGTCTTCTCGAACCAGGGGGCGAGAACCAGCAGGCCCCAAAGCCCGTACACGACGCTCGGCACTGCGGCGAGAAGCTCCACGAGAGACGAGGCGAAGATTCGGGCCCTGCCAGGAAGCACGTGCACTATCGCAAGTGCAGATCCGATCCCGATCGGGATGGCGAGAACGAGGGCGATGGCCGTCGTCAGCAAGGTACCTACGATGATGGGAAGGGCGCCAAAGGAGTCTGTCGCCTGACTCCACGTTCTGCCGTAGAGGATCGACAGACCCGAATGGCGCCAGGCGGGGATCGAGGAGACGATGACACTGATCAGGAAGACCACGCAGATCAGCGCGAACAGACCGGAAACGCCGTAGAGGATGAGCAAATACGCCCAATCGCTCTTGACCGAGAAGAGTTTCCCCCTCTCAGCCAAAAGCGGATCCGGCATCCCTGGCCTAGAGACTGCTAAGGGAGGAGTGGTCGTCAAACCTCAGCCTTACTGTTTCACTCAGCCGTGTCTCGCTTTGGGATTATTCGAACAAGTCTGTGGCTTACGAACCGTTGGTGGTCAGCAGCACCTGGCTGTGCCTACCCGTGCATTTCAGCAGCGTGCTGCGAGCCAGTGCCTGGATGTTAGCCGGAAGCGGGACGTAGCCCTGCTGGGCGGCGACGTCCTGTCCAGCGGTCGTCCCGTTCACCGCGCCCGAGTGCGCCAGCCAGTCGAGGTACTTCACGAGCAGGGTCCCCACGGCGTCGTTGGTCTGGTACCTCCAGATGACGGCCCACGTGTAGCCTGCGATCGGGTACGTCTTGGCGCCCCACTGGTAGACGATCGAGAAGCCCGTCGGTGAGATCGCCGGCCTGGCGGCCGCGGCCAAAGAGACACCCTCGACCGAGGGCAGGACGGCGTCGCCCGACTTGTTCACGATCGCCCCGACTCCCTTGATCAGGTTCGGGTTGAGGAGCAGGTAGGAGTACTCGACATAGCCCAGCGAGTACGGAGTGTTCTCGATGTCAGAGGCGACACCGGCGTTCCCGCTTCCCGCGATGCCGAAAGTAGGCAGCGAGAGCGGGGTCTTTGCGGGCACGGTCGTCCACACCGTCGGAGCGGCAGCGTGCAGGAAGTTCGTGAAGATGTACGTCGTCCCCGATGAGTCCCCACGGGCGACGACAATGATCCTGTTGTGCGGCAGCTTGACCTTCGGGTTCAGGCCCTGGATGGCGGCGGAGTCCCAATAGAAGACCTTGCCCTGGTAGATGTTGGCGAGCACGGTCGCGTTGAAGACGAGCGACTTGACCTTGAGGCCGGGAACGTTGAAAGGAATCGCTACCCCTCCGAGGCCGATCGGGATCTGCAAGAACTCGGCCGTCGTGTACTGGTCGCCGGAAGGCTCGTCCTTGTTGATGTCGGCCTGGGCCATGGGCACGTCAGTGCCGCCCCAGTCGACCAGCTTCTTGATGACGTCCGCCTCGCCCGTGCCTGAGCCGACCGCCTGGTAGCCGTTGATCGTGGCATTCGAAGTGTGGGAGGTGTAGAGAGCCTGTGCGGCGTTCTCCAAGGGTGCGGCGAAGGTCGAGCCCGCGCCGCCGATGGTGGCGGGCGTGCTCAGCTGGGTGTCGGCCGCGAGGTACGCGTCACCACTTCGTGCTTCGGCGCCCGCGCCCGGGATGACCGACATCGCCGCCAGTGAGATGGCCGAGATGACGACCGCTGTGGTGCCGAGCGCAAGCCGAACGGTCCTTTTCATCTTCATTTGAGTCTCTACCTCCGTGCAGTCCCTCGTAGTTGGTCTCTGCCCTGTCCATCGGTTCCCCAGTAGGCCTCGCCGCGCGACGCGATCTTGGCCCCGGCGTCCGTTTCAGATGACAGTACGATGACCGCGTGAACTGAAGATGTCTGCGTGATTCTCTCGCGGTGAACTCTGGGTGAACTTTCCCTCCTGACAAGGCATGTTGCGGCCTCGCCGAGGGACAGCGGTCGCCAGCGCGACGAAATCGGGCACGTGCGACTTGCTCGCTGCCGACATCACTCGGTGAAATACGCCCCCAGAGCGCCCAGAGATGGCGCCGCTAGAGTGACTGACATGCGAGTACTCGTCACAGGAGCCGGAGCCGGCGTCGGCAAGGCCACCTCGGCGTTGCTCGCCGCCCGCGGGCACGAGGTCATCGCCACCGCCCGGGACCTGGGCACGCTCGACGACCTCGACGTGGCAGGCCGGCTTCACCTGGATGTGACTGACGCGATGTCTATAGGCGCGGTCCGCCGCGAGCTCGGCTGGGTCGATGCCCTCGTGAACAATGCCGCTATCTCCTTCGACGGTCCGATCGAGCACGTCCCGATGGAACACGTCGAGCAGATGTTCGAGACGAACGTCTTCGGACCGGTTCGCATGATCCAGGCTTTCGTCCCCGGCATGCGCGAACGCCACTCAGGCGTCGTGGTCAATGTCTCCTCGGTGGCCGGGCGGGTCGCGAGACCCCTCGATGGCTACTACTCGGCCACCAAGCACGCCCTGGAGGCCATCTCGGAGGCCCTGCATGTCGAACTGGCCCACTTCGGCGTGCGGGTGGTCATCGTCGAGCCCGGCTTCATCGCTCCAGGCATGAAGGTGTACGGGCCCGCCCCAGCCCCGGCCGCCTACGACGAGCTCGAGTCTCAGCTGGCCCAGGTGGCGAGCAAGATGCAAGGCGGCGCCCGCCCTGGCCCGGACGTCGTCGCCAAGGTGATCGCCGATGCCATCGACAACGACGACGGGCCGTTGCGGCGACGCGTCGGCGACGACGCCAACCTGATCCTGTCGGCGCGGAGCACCCTCGGGGACGCGGAATTCGAGACGGCCATGCGCGAGGTCGCAGGTCTTACCTGGTAGCGAGCCCGTGACCAAAGCCACCAACAATGGCCCGGCGCAGGGCTTTGTCTTCGACGCCTCGGCGCCCTTGCCCGAGGGTCAGGACAAGCGAGCCCTCGTGCGATCGATGTTCGACGCCATCGCGCCGCGTTACGACCTTGTCAATTGCCTGATGACCTTCGGGCTGGACGGGCCTTGGCGGCGCCGGACGATCGATCTTTTGCGACTCTCCCCCGCCTCGGTAGTCCTCGACGTCGGGTGCGGCACCGGTGACCTCGCCCGCAGCCTGCGCCGCCAGGGCCACCGGGCGGTGGGGATCGATCTCTCCCTAGGGATGCTCACCGCCGCCCGCGCAGGCGGGGCGCCCTTGATCCAGGCCGATGCCGTGGCCCTGCCCTTCGGGACCGGAGCCGCAGACGCCGTCGTGAGCGGGTTCGCCGTCCGCAACTTCGCCGACCTGAGCGAAATCACAAGAGAGATCGGTCGCGTCCTTCGCCCTGGTGGCAGGCTGGCACTGCTCGAGGTCGGCGAGCCGCCGAACCGACTGCTCAGCCTTGGACATCGTGCCTGGTTCACCCATGTCGTGCCGGTGCTCGGGGCGCTGTTGTCCGACGGGGCGGCGTACCGCTACCTGCCCCGCTCGGTCGCATATCTCCCCTCGTTCCCGGAATTCGTCCGCCTGCTCGCCGACGCCGGCTTCACCGACGTCAGGCACCATGCCTTGAGCGGTGGCATCGCGCAATGCGTGACAGCCACCCGGTCCCCCGAGAGGGCAGAGCCGTGAGCCGCCGAGCACCCCGACTCTGCTATGCCACGTACCCGATCGGGGCGGGTGCCCTGGCTCGGTTGCGAAGGCACGCGCACGAGACAGGACGAGTCATCGAGCGCGACGGGCTGATGGTTCTCGGTTTCGGGACGGCAGCTGCGCTCGAGCTTGCCGGCGGCCTGACGGACCCGTCTAGCCTCGCGCGTGCGCTGGCAGCTCTGAGAGCCATCCTTCCCGCTGCAGGGCCGCCGACCCCGGCGCCCGTTCCCCTCGCCCTCGGAGCGCTTCCGTTCGACCGACGGGCCGACGCTGAGCTCGTGGTCCCCGAGCTGACCGTCATCGCCGCGGCCGGGCACTCGCCTACGGCGCTGGTCGTGGGATCGCCGGATCGTGTCGATGAGCTGCTCGCCGAGATGTCCGCTGGGCTCCCGGAGATGGTCACGTCCCCACATGAGGGTGCATCCGCACCGCCTGACGAGTTCCGGCTCGCGTCGGCTCGGCCACATCAGGATTTCTTGAACCGGGTCGGCGCTGCGCTGGCCGAGATCGCCAGCGGGCGCCTCGACAAGGTCGTCCTCGCCCGCGAGGTGACCGTTCACGCAAACCGGCCGTTTCGTCAGGCCGACCTCCTCGGGCGCCTCCGGGCGCTTCATCCGTCGTGCACCGCCTTTGCCATCGACGGCTTCATCGGAGCGACGCCCGAGCTCCTCATCCGCCGGAACGGTGCCCGGGTCGCTTCGCAACCCCTCGCGGGGACAGCGGCGCGCAGTGGGGACCCGGACGCCGACCGCAAGGCCGAGGCGGCACTCCTGGCATCTGCCAAGGAGCGTTCCGAGCACCAGGTCGTAGTCGACGCCATCGCGTCGGCGCTAGCGCCTGTGGTCGAGCGGCTCGATGTCCCCGACGAGCCGGCGATTCTCGAGTTGCGCAATGTGAGCCATCTGGGCACCCTGGTCACCGGCGCTCTCGCCGAGCGTGATGGCGACTACCCGAGCGTGCTCGAGCTCGTCGCTCTGCTTCATCCCACTCCTGCTGTGGCGGGGACACCGGTTGACCTGGCGCTCGACTACCTCGCCAAGCTCGAGGAGATCGACCGCGACCGCTATGCTGGCCCCGTCGGCTGGATCGACGCCCGAGGCGACGGCGAGTGGTACCTCGGGATCCGCTCGGCAATAGTGGCGGGATGCTCGGCGAGGCTATTCGCCGGGGTGGGCATCGTCGCCGATTCCGACCCTGCGGCAGAACTGGCCGAGACCCAGCTCAAGCTTCAGGCGTTTCTCGCCGCTGCCGTCCGTCCTTGACGCCGGAGGCGAGCGCCGAGTAGCGACGCACGATCTCGGCGAGCTTCTCCGGCTGGTCGAACGGGAGCAGGTGGCCACCGGCCATGACGACAAGCTCTGCGCCCGGTACGCGCCCCGCGAGCGACCGCGCCGCGGAGACGGGCACGATGCGGTCCGACGCCCCGGTCACGACCGCTGTCGGAACCGCGATTCGTCCGAGCGCACGCTCCAGCTCCGGCGTCTCGGCCAGGAGCGCCCGCTGCTCGACGAGGAAGCTTTGCCTCGACCTGCCGACCATCGGGCGTCCGTCGCTTCCGATCGCCGCCTGCAAGGTGGGAAGCACCAACACCTTCTTCGCGACTCGGGCGTCAGGATGGCGCTGCGAATAGCGCGTGGCCGTGATCAAAGCGCGCCGGAGAGCGGCAACCCCGGCCCGGAGGATGCCTTCTCCTATCATCGGCACGACGAGCAGGCGATCGAACCCCGACAACGCCCCGGCGACGCCGATCGAGCCGACCAGCACGAGGGCGCCGACGCGCTCGGGATGCGTCAAGGCGAGCTCAAGCGCAACGCCACCGCCGAAGGAGTGGCCGACGACAGTCACGGGGCTTTGCGCCTCGACGCCTTCGAGCAAGTCCTGCAACGCCCCCGCGTTCGCCGCCATGCCCATCGCCGGGCGAGGGTCCGATCCCCAGCCTGGCCGGTCCGGCGCGAGCACCCGATGGTCCGCCGACAAGAGCTTCGCAAGCGCCACCCAGTCCCCTCCCGCGCCCGGCTGACCATGCACCAGGACCACGACGGGGCCCTCACCTGCATCGATTGGCACCCTCGATCCGCCGGCGGGGGCTCGCATGCCGCCCCTTTCTCACCTGAACGAATTCGACGACGGCGCGCTCCGCGCAGCCCTGCCGCCTCGTAGCCGGTCGAAGACCCGCTGCGCACCCCACCGCGTGACGAGAAACAAGGCCTCGACGACGGTGTAGGTGGACATCTTGGAGGTCCCGAGCTCTCGGTCCACGAAACGGATCGGAACCTCCAGGATCCTCGCGCCCACCTCCCGCGCGCGGTAGGTCATCTCGATTTGGAAGCCGTAGCTCTCCGCCCGGACCGAGCGCAGGTCGATGCGCTCGAGGACGCGCGCCGCGTACGCGCGGAAACCAGCCGTCGAGTCCCTCACGTCAAGGCCGAGCATGACATCCGCGTAGATGTTGCCGCCCCGCGAGAGCATCCGCCGCGGCAGGCTCCAGTTCGGTATCGAACCGCCGTGCACATACCGTGACCCGATGCACACCTCGTACCCCTGGCCAAGTGGGGCGACGAGGCCGGGAAGGGCGCCCGGGTCGTGGGAGAAGTCCGAGTCCATCTCGACGAAAGCCTCGTAGCCTCGCTCGAGACCCCACCGGAACCCGTCGCGATAGGCGCTCCCGAGGCCGAGCTTTGCGGGCCGGGACAGAACCTCCACGTTGCCCGATCGCTCACCGACATCCATGGCGATCTTGGCCGTCCCGTCAGGGCTGCCGTCGTCGACGACGAGTATCGAGGCGTCCGGCAGCGCCGCCCGTACCCGAACTAGGACGTTCTCGATTGTGGCAGCTTCGTTGTAGGTAGGCAGCACAACAAGGACGCGCACCCCTGCAGCCTAGGGGGAAACCGTCAGGGAGCGACGCCGGTTGGCTGCGAGGACTCCGGAGCGTCTTCCGGTTCGACGGCGTGGTGCCCGGCCCACAGGTCCTTCGCGATCACCTGGATGGCGCTCGCGGTGGGAACAGCCAGCAGCGCCCCGACGAGGCCGCCGAAAGTGGACCCGACGATGTCGCCCAGCTCGACGCCTATCAGGATTGCCAGCAACACCCAAAGGGGGTTCAGGCGCACTGTCCGGCTCATCACGACCGGATTGAGGATGTGGTTCTCGATCTGCTGGTAGACGAGGAAGACGGCAAGTGTCACCAGGCCTGCAAGCAGCGAGTGCAACAGGGCGACGCCGACGGTCGGCACTCCCGCCAGGAGCCCGCCCACGAGCGGGAGGAAGTCGACGACACCCACCCAGATGGCGAGCACTCCAGCGTAAGGTACGCCCATCACGCGCAGCGTCGCGAAGACGACCACGCCGGCGATCATCGAAGTAGCGAGGTTGCCCAGCATGTAGCCGGCCACGGCACTGCCTACGTCTTCCAGCATCTTGCGGACACGAACCGACCGCTCCGGCCGCATCCCCTCGAGCACGCCGCGAACCATCTTCGGCATCTCGAGCAGGATGAAGAACGTCAGCACACCAACGGTCGCAAGGGCGACGATGCCACTCACGACCGTCTTGCCGACGGCGAGGGCAGGACGGCCGAGACCGGTGATCAGGGTCTGGAGCTTGGGGACGTTCTTCTTGACGTAGCTCACCAGATGCAGGCGTTTGATGAGGTGCCCGATCTGTCCCCTGCCGTGCTGGGCCTGACGGACGAGGCTCGGCAGCTCCTTGGCAAAGCTGGAGGCGGATGTGTAGACAGGATGCACGAACAGGTAGATCACCGCTGCCGAGAATGCGGCCGATGCGAAGAACACCAAGGCCGTCGCCATTCCCCGGCGGATCCCACGGCGCTCCACGAAGCTGACGATGGGATGCAAGAGCGAGCCGATGAACAGCGAGACGACGATCAGCAGGACGATGACACGGAGCCGCCACAACAAAGCGACGCCGATGCCGGTCACGACCACGACACTCGTGACGATGAAGGCGACTCGAGCCACCTGACGGTCGTGCACGCGCTTTTGCTTGGCGGGATCGAGCTCCGGGCGCCCTGTCTGCTCGGCCATCGTCACAAGTCAACTCCATGCACAGCTGCCAAAGGGTGATCCTGAGACGCTGACATCGACACGGGGCGCTCGGCGCGCCTTGCTTTTCCTGCGCGGAACCTGCCCTTCGCACGAGGTTCGCCCACTTCGCCGGTCGCGCCTGCAAGCATGGATGGGATGGCCGACCCGCCCGAGCCCGACGGCCAAAGAGCCGGCAAGAGCTCGCCGGACCATCGTCGCAATCTTCTCGGATGGATACCCGGGCCACTGCGGCACGGCCTGACCTTCTTCGTCCTCCTCCTCGTCGTCGAGTACGTCCTCATCCCGAGTTTCCTCCACTCCAAGGCACGTTCCTCGCTGAGCCAGCTCGGTCGCGTCAGTGTCGTGTGGCTCCTCGTCGGCTTTGTCCTCGAGGCGGGAGCGCTCGCCGCCTATGGGCGCCTGACCCGGTCCGTGCTGCCGAAAGACGGGCCGTCGTTCTCAAAGGTGCTCCGTATAGACCTGTCCACGCTCGCAGTGAGCCATGTCATCCCTGCCGGCACCGCCGGGGGCACCGGCCTCGGCTACAGGCTGCTCACCTCGAACGGCGTAAGTGGCGCCGATGCGGGTTTCGCGCTGGCGACCCAGGGGATCGGCTCCGCCGTCGTCCTCAACGCCATGCTCTGGATGGCCCTTGTGATCTCGATCCCGCTCCACGGCTTCAACAGCGCCTACGTCACCGTCGCCGTCGTCGGTGCCGTGCTGCTCACCGCCTTCGGCGCCCTCGTTCTCTTGCTCACGCGGGGCGAGGCTCATGCCACCCGGGCATTGCGCTTTCTTGCCAGGCGGGTGCCCTGGGTCACCGAGGAGCAGATGGAAAGGCTCGTCCAGAGTCTCGCCAACCGGTTGAGGACACTGGGCTCAGACCGGCACCTGCTCCGGGACGCGGTCTCCTGGGCAGCAGCCAACTGGCTCTTCGACGCCGCCTCGCTCTGGGCTTTCATCGCAGCCTACGGTCACCTCACCAGACCCATCGACCTCTTCGTCGCCTATGGCGTGGCCAACGTCCTCGCCGCAGTCCCGCTCACTCCGGGCGGCCTCGGCATCGTCGAGGCGGTAGCCGCGACCTCTCTCACCGGCTTCGGCGTGCCTGCCGCAATCGCGTGGCTGGGTGTGATCTCCTGGCGCCTGTTCAACTTCTGGCTGCCGATCCCTGTCGGTGCCGGTTCCTACCTGTCCCTTCGGGTGCGGCGCGGTGCAGGTCTCAGAGAACGCCGGGACGCTCTCGAGGGCATGACCAGGACGAGCGAGCCCCTCGCCAGAGGCGACTCGCCGGCCGGCAAGGAGCCGTCCGTCAAGCCAGACCAGCCTCCTCGGACCCCAGGACCTGCATCTCCTCCGGCCCAGTCGGCACCACCTCAAAGCTGATCGGGAGCTCGAACAGCTCCTGGAACAGCATCTTCTTGCGCTGCAGCATCCACCGTTCGAGCTCCGCATCGCCTCTCGCGCTGACAACGATCTCGACCGCCACCCGACTGATCTCGACACCGACGTGGCCGACGACCGAGTCGTGCGAGGCGTCGAGCCCGTCTGCGATGCGCAGCATGGAGAGCAGCTTCGTCACCCGATCGCGATCCTTACGCTCCAGGCCGTCCCAGGCTTGGAAGGACTCACGCGGCCGTCCGCGCACGTGGTAGCGCCCGAGGCACGACAGCATCTTGATCTCCACAGGCGAGAATCCCCGCAGGTCACCATTCTCTATGAGATAGGCGCTGTGGCGGGCGTGCCCGTCGCGGCTCACGTGCTCGCCTATGTCGTGAAGCAGTGCGCCGAGCTCGAGAAGCTCCCTGTCCTCGGCGTCCAGCCCGTGCAAAGTGACGGTCGAGTCGAACAGCTCGATCGCCAGCCGCGCGACCTGGCGGGAATGAGCCTCAGGCCACCTTGATCTGAGACACAAGGACATCACCGAGGCTCGCCGGATCGCCCGCGGGTCGTTGCTGAACTCCACGCGGTCGTGCTTCGAGATGGTCGAGATGACGATCCCCTCCCGGAGCCCCCACTCCGACACGGTCAGCTCGCGCATCCCCGTTCGCTCCATGAGCACCTCGGCAACGGCGGCACCTGCCGGCAGGAGCTCTGCCCGCCGGGCGTCGATGCCAGGAAGCCGGGCGCGTTCACAGCTCGGCAGTTCGTAGATGACCTCTCCCAGTGCGGCGAGCTCGCGGGCAGTTACCGTCAGCTGATTGACAGAATAAGGCACGTTGCCGTCGCGCATCGCGGCCGCGCCTCGGGCCAGAGCGCAGAGTGTGCCCGAGGTCCCGACCAACAGCTTCGGCCCGCAGGCGACGACGTCCTCGAGCACCTCGTCGAGCGACTTGGAGATCTGCTCTCTCAGCCGCGCACGGTCCTTCCTGCTCGGCGGGTCCGTGCGCACGAACTCGGTCGTGAGCCTTCCGACGCCGAGGTGAAGGCTCGCCGCGTACGTGAGGCCGAACCGGTCACCGACCGAGAGCTCGAGACTCCCACCACCGAGATCCGCGCAAAGGGCCGGACTCGGGTCGATGAGCACGCTCCCCCGCACCGCGTCGAATATCAGCTGCGCCTCGCGGATCCCGCTGACAACCTGGATCTCGACACCGGTGGCCGCTTCGATCCGTTCGGCGGCCTCGGGTCCGTTGGCAGCCTGGCGCATCGCTGCAGTGGCCATGGCGACGACCTCGTCGGAATGCTGCACGTCTGCGATCGTCCTGAAGCGGCGGACCGTGTCGATGGCCGCCTCGATGGCGTCTTCGGTCAGGCGGCCCTCCCGTGCGACGACATCGCCCAGTCGCAACATCTCCTTCTCGCGGGCGAGCGGCAAGAAACTGCCGTCTGGCCGAGTCTCGACCACCAGGAGATGGAACGAGTTGCTGCCGAGGTCCAGCGCAGCAATCCGCACGGCCGGAGCTCAGCTGAGCTTCTCGGGCGAACGGCGTCTGCGGGCGCGCTCGAGCGCGAGCTCCTGAAGCCGTCGCTGCGCGCTGAGGCCCACGACCGGCACCGTCCGTTTCCAGTCGCCGTTCGGGCCGAGCAGCCAAGCATTCGAGTCGTCGGCGAGGTTGAGCCCGATCGTCTCTTCCAAGCGGGCCTGCAGCTCGGTGTCGAGAACGGGCACCAGGACCTCGATCCTGCGGTCCAAGTTCCGCTCCATCAGGTCGCCAGAGCCGATCGTGTAGCGGACCTGGCGGTCACCGCCGGGGTCGCCGAAGCGGAAGATGCGGGAGTGCTCCAGGAACCGGCCGATTATCGAGCGCACGGTGATCCGGTCGGACAATCCCGGCACGCCTGGCCGGAGGCAGCAGAGGCCTCTCACGATGAGGTCTATCCGGACACCGGCCTTCGAGGCGGCGTACAGGGCGTCGATGACTTCCGGGTCGGTCAGCCCGTTCACCTTGATTGTGATCCGGCCCGACTCGCCGGCCGCCGCCTCTTCGGCTATCTGGCTGAGGACCCAGGGGCGCATGCCCTGGGGAGCCACCACGATGCGGCGGTAGGTGCCAGGCCGGCCGTAGCCGGTCAGGTGGTTGAACAGATCGGTCAGGTCCTCACCTATGGCCGCATCGGCTGTGAACAGTCCGAGATCCTCGTACACCTTGGCCGTCTCGGAGTTGTAGTTGCCCGTCCCGATGTGGCAGTAGCGCCTCAGCCCGTCCTCCTCGCGTCGGACGACGAGGACGATCTTCGAGTGGGTCTTCAGCCCCACGAGGCCATAGACGACGTGGACGCCCGCCCGTTCCAGCTGCCGTGCCCAGAGGATGTTCGCCTGCTCGTCGAAACGGGCCTTGACCTCGACGAGCGCCGCGACCTGCTTGCCCTGCTCGGCTGCACGCACGAGCGCGGAGACGATCGCCGTGTCTTCGGAGGTGCGGTAGAGCGTCTGTTTGATCGCGAGCACGTTCGGATCGTCGGCAGCCTGGGTGATGAACGCCTCGACCGAGGTGGTGAACGAGTCGTAGGGGTGGTGAACGAGCACGTCCCGTTCGCGCAGCACGGCGAAGAGGTCGACAGGGCCGTCTCCGGCCGTCGCGAGGCGGGGTTGGGTCATCGGCACCCAGGGCGGCTCGTGGAGATCGGGCCTGTCGATCGCATGCACTGCCCAAAGCTGGCCCAGACCAAGAGGGGCAGAGCTCTCGTAGACATCGTCCACCCCGAGCTCGAGCTCGGCCAGGAGCAGCTCCCGAACTCCCTGGGGGGTGTCCCGGTCGACTTCGAGCCTCACGGCGCGGCCGAAGCGGCGCCGCCGCAGCTCCGTCTCCACGGCGGCGAGGAGATCGTCAGCCTCGCTCTCCTCGAGGTCGAGATCGGCATTGCGCGTCACTCGGAAGGCGTGATACGGCCCGATCTCCATGTGCGGGAAGAGCCTGGGCAGGTTCGCGGCGATCAGCTGCTCGAGGGCCACAAAGCGCGAACCGCCGTTGACCGGGACGAAACGGGGCAACAGGGGCGGAACCTTCACTCTCGCAAATCGCTGCTCGCGACTGCTTGGATCGACGACAAGCACTGCGAGGTTCAAAGACAGGTTCGAGATGTAGGGGAAAGGGTGGCCGGGGTCCACCGCCAGCGGCGTGAGGACCGGGAAGATCTCCTTCTCGAAAACCCCGAGCAGCCGGGTCTTCTCGCCGTCGTCGAGCTCGTCGATGCTCGCGAGGTAGAGGCCGGCCTTGGCGAGGCTGGGCACGAGAGAAGACTCGAACACCTCGTCGCTGCGCGCCTGCAGGCGCACGCACTTCGCGCGGATGTCACGGAGCTGCTGCGAGGCAGTTCGCCCGTCCGCCGATCTGGCACGGAGGCCGGCGGCCACATGGTCCTTGAGCCCGCCGACACGTACCTGGAAGAACTCGTCGAGTCCTGAGGAGAGGATGGCGAGGAACTTCACCCGTTCGAGGAGCGGGAGCGACGTGTCTGCGGCAAGGTCCACGAGGCGATCGGCAAAGTCCAACCAGGACAACTCACGATTGAGAAAGCGGTCGGGGCTCGTGAGAAGACTCTCGGGTGCTGTGACGTCGGCTTTCACGACCCAGACGCTACCGTGAAGTCGTGCAGCCCCTCGCAATCGCCCCGAGGGTCAGACAACGGCGCCGGAGCGAGCTCGGCCTGCTCCTCGTCGCTGTTGTCGTACTCACGTTCGCGTACCTGCTCGCGTCGCTCGGCACCTACAACGCCTTGCCCGGGAACGCCTTGGAATTCATCGGCATAGCCGCGGCTTTGGCTCTCGTCGTCCACCTCGCCAACCGTTTCCTCGCCCCGGAGGCGGACCCGGTCATCATGCCCATCGTCTTGATGATGAACGGAATCGGTTTTGTGATGATCTACCGCCTCGACGTGTCGGCGCAGATGGAAGCGGATGCGCCCTGGCACTACCAGGCGGTCTGGACCGTCCTCGGTGTCGTCGCATATGTCCTCACGCTGCTGCTCGTCCGCCGGTCGCGTGACCTCGAGCGCTACCGCTACATGCTCATGTTCGCGGCGCTCGCCCTCCTCGTCCTGCCGCTCTTTCCTTATCTCGGCAGGACCCCCGAGGCCGAGCTGAACGGAGTGAAGCTGTGGATCCGGCTCGGACCGATCACCTTTCAGCCCGTTGAGATCGCGAAGCTCCTGCTAGTGATCTTCTTCGCCTCCTATTTCGTCGAGAAACGGGAGATGCTCTCGCTCTCGACGCGCCGCGTCGGCAACCGCATGTTGCTCGACCTGCGTCCCCTGGGCCCGATCGCTGTCGCATGGGTCGTGTCGATCATGGTGATCCTCTTCGAGCACGACATCGGCTTCTCATTGCTGCTCTTCGTGATGTTCATCGCCATGTTGTGGGTGGCGACGGGCCGTTGGACTTACGTCGTCGGCGGGCTCGTCGCCTTCGTGGCGGGCACGTTCCTGGCCGCGCACCTGCCGTTCGCGAAGGCCTTGATCGACCAGCGCGTGAGCGCCTGGATCAATCCCTGGTCGCACTACAGCTCGTACGGCTACCAGACCGTCGTCGGAGAGATCGCACTCGGCCGGGGCGGTCTGACCGGATCTGGTCTCGGCCTCGGCACTCCGTACAACATTCCCGTCGCCTACAGCGACTTCATCTTCGCGGCGATCGGCGAGGAGCTGGGACTGCTCGGCACCACAGCGGTGGTCATTGGCTTCTTGCTCTTGGTCGGAGCCGGGCTCCGAGCTGCGATACGTGCCCGCTCCGAGTTCTCGCAACTCGTAGCCGTCGGCTTCACCGCCATCCTCGGGTTCCAGTCCTTTTTCATCATGGCCGGGGTGGTGCGTCTTCTCCCCCTCACCGGCGTGTCGTTGCCCTTCATCGGCTACGGCGGCTCCTCGCTGCTGGCGAATTACGTCCTCGTGGCTCTGCTGATGCGCATCTCCGACGAAGGTGCCAGTCCAACTGGGGTCCCGGTCGGACCCCTCCATCGGGCGAGGCGGAGGCGACAGCTCGCTCTTGGCGCTGCTAGAGCAGCTCCTGATCCCGGCGGTGCCGCTGTGACTGCTGGGACCAGCCGGTCGCAGACCGCCTCGGGCGCCAGGCTGTCGGCGGGGGGCCAGAGCGGCTACCCGCCTGGTGGGCCGCTCGCCTAGTTGGCTCCCAAGGGATCGGTGCCGGCGATCGACAGCACGGCCAGCGCCGCCATGATCGGCACCGGCAGGCGCTGACGCAGTGCGAGAGCGATCCCGTCCGATGGCCGGCATTCGATCAGTCGTGCCCCTTGAGGGCCGGAGAGGACCATCTCGGCACTGAACGAGCTCCCGCGGACCTCGGTGATGCGCACGACGTCGAGCGACATGCCGAATTCCTCGAACACGCGAGCGAACAGCTCGTGCGTGAGCGGCTTTGGGGTCGCCACTCCTCTCGCCGCGTAGGCGATCGCGATGCCTTCGGCTCCCCCGACCGGGATCCGTAGCTCGCGGAACGGGGCGTCCGCCTCCTGCAGCACGACGACGGGGTGAGTGGCCGGCAGCATGAGCACGACGTCGACGAACAACATCTGTGTCATGTCCACGGGCGTGGCAAACAGGTCCGACACCGCCTCCGTGTCCGGCACCGCCTCCGTGTCCGGCACCGCCGGCGCCTCGAGGTCGTCGGCCATGACGGGCGCGTCCACAGCTGCCGGCTCGGCGGGCTCCGCCGGCGCGACCGACTCTGCCGACTCGGCGGGCTCTGTCGCCGTCGCGGGCTCTGCCGCCGTCGCGGGCTCGTCCTGCACTCGTGAGTCCCCTGCCGCCTCATCGGGCCGTGCAGGAGCATTGACCTCAGAGATCGAACCCGCGAGCGCCGTCGTCAAGGTCTCGCCGTCCGCCCGAGCCGCGACGTCGCCGTTGCTACCAGGCATCTCTGCGAGGCCGGCGTCGACGCCGACAGCCTCTCCTTCAGTGCTCATCGGACTCATCGCCTGATCGACCTGCGCATTTCGACATTGACCACAAGCCCGACCGTAGCGAAAAACACGATCATGGCGGAGCCACCGTAGCTTACGAACGGGAGCGGAATGCCGGCGATGGGAATGAGCCCAATGGTCATGCCCACATTCTGGAAGACCGAGAACGCCAGCAGTGCGAGCGCTCCTGAACACAGCATCCTGCCGAGAGGATCCCTGGCGATCTGTGCGGCGCGCAACAGTCGGAACGCGATCACCCCGAACAGGGCGATGACCAGCACTCCTCCGGCGAATCCGAGCTGCTCACCCACGGCCGAGAAAATGAAGTCGGTCTGTTGAGCCGGGACGAATCCCCCGTTCGTTGCCGCCCCGTGAAAGATACCGGTGCCGAAGGCTCCGCCTGAGGCGATGGCCAGGATCGACTGCGCCAAGTTGTAGTTGGCTCCACTGGTCTGAGTGTTCTGGTGGAAGAACGACTGCAGGCGACCGAGCTCGTAGGCATGGATCAGCCTGAAATGAATCCCCACCACCAAGGCCATGAGAGCCACAACGGCGAGAGCGCCCAGATACCTGAGTCGCACGCCCGAGGTCACGATCATGACCGCCAGCACGACGCTCATGATCAGCGCGGTCCCAAGGTCCGGCTGCTTGTAGACGAGCAGGATAGGTACCGCTGCGAGGGCGAGCACCACGACGATGTTCCTGGGGAACATCGTTTCCTGGCGACTGCAGTACACCGCCACGACGATGATCAGCGCCAGGGCCGCGAACTCCGAGGGTTGGATCTCGAGGGGTCCCAGGGCGAACCATCGTTGCGCTCCGAGGGAAACGTGGCCGAAGTGAGTCAGCACCGCCATGAGCGACAGGACGACGAGGCCGTAGAGCACGTACGCCCACTGCTCGAGCCAGTGATAGTCGACCAGGGCGACCACGATCATCACGACGAGGCCTATCGCAAGCCAGGCGAGCTGGCGCTTCAGATAGAACTTCGGATCTCCTCCGGCATCTATCTGCTCGACACGCGTCGCCGAATAGACCATGACCGCGCCGATCAGCGAGAGCACGACGGCGCTGCCGATCAGGATGAAGTCGCAGTGGCGCACCGCCTCCCAAGCCGGGTGCCTTTCTCTGCGATGGCTCCACCGAGCCGGCACGCTCGGGGAATGAACCGCCATGATGCCCAAGGATAACCTTGACGACCTCGGAACTCTCTGCAGCGCCTCGGCAGACTCTGCCTCGCCGACCTCGGCATGGAAGTCTCCGCGCTCCAAGGAGCATGCCGGGGCGCTGATCTTGCCCGTCCGGTCCGCCGAGGCTGTCGGCTCACGACCAGTAGCTGTTCGGCTCACGAGTAGCAGTCGTCGTGTCCTCTAGGAGTAGCCAGTCGGCTCCTCACTCCTCTCGCCGTGCCCACCGACCACCGCCCACATCGCCTCGAGGGGCGGCTGCGCACCGGTCCAGAAGCTGATCTGGCGGGCGGCCTGGTGCACGAGCATGCCCAGGCCGCTGCGCACGGTCGCACCCTGACACTCGGCCTCGATCAGGAACGGGGTGAGAGGCGGGTCATAAACAAGGTCCACCACGAGCTGGCCTGCCCCGAACCACGAAGGGTCGACGCCGGCGACGACCGCACCTCGATCTGCGCCGGACTCGGGCGGTCGGGAGCCTGGTTGCCCAGCTGAGTGGCTCGAGTCCTGAGGCCCTACCGGCTGGTCTGATCGGTGGGCAGTGCCTGAGCCGGCTGGCCCAAGAGACCGGGACAACCGGGCAGGTGAGACTTCCGGGACACTGCGCGCCTCGGGCATGCCCGCGGGCGTCGCTTGAACCACCAAGTCCATCCCCCGAAGATCCTCCGGACGCCCGACGTGGGCAATCCTGGGCGCCAGTGCGACCGCGCGCCACGCCCGGGCGGCTGTCCTGTTGACCACGACGATCTCCGCCGCACCCGCTTCGGCCAGTGCCAGCACGACTGCCCTGCCTGCGCCGCCTGCGCCGATCACCCCGCAACGGCGACCGGCGGGATCGAAACCCGCGCCCTGTCGCAGATCATCGAGCAAGCCATCTCCGTCACAGCTCTCTGCACGAATGACTGTGCCCAGGAAGATCAGCGTGTTCGCGGCCCCCAGTCGCCGAACTTGTCGCGAGTGGCGGGTCGCCACTCGGGCCGCTGCCTCCTTGTGGGGCATGGTCACCGAGAGGCCACGCAAGCCCAGTGCCGCCGCGCCGACCACTGCCGTGTCCAGCGACCCCGGAGGCACCTCGAAGGCGTGGTAACACCAGTCGAGACCCATCACGGCGTAGGCCGCGTTGTGCAACCGGGGCGAGAGCGAGTGGCTGACCGGAAAGCCGACCACGCCCACGATCGTAGTCGTCGGAGCGGGCCAGAGGGCCTTTGGACGGGTACCAGCTGACATCTGAGCAAGCTCGGGCAGCTCGGGAGGGCCGCTGGACTTGCTCACGACTCGCCCCGTTGCCGGTCCAACCACGACTGCAGAAGGACCGTCGCAGCCACTGCGTCGATCCCGACCCGGTCATCCCCAGCGGCGCCCGCTTGGGATCGGCGCCCTTGCCGCCCTCGTGAGCGGCCTCGCTCCCCAGCGCGGCCTCTCGCGGGATCGGACGGCAGGCGCCGACGGCGGGCGGCCTCGACGGTCGTCAGGCGCTCATCATGCAGCACGACCGGAACGTCGAGCTCGCTCTGCAGCGCGGCAGCCTCGGCCATCGCCGCCTGGGCCGCGGGGCCCGATTGGCCCGAGAGGGAGAGAGGAAGCCCGACCACGACGAGGCCGGCGCCGAGCTCCGAGACCAGAGCCGCGATGGCCCGGTGATCTGCACCCTTCTCGCCGCTGCGCACGATCACCGAGTGCGGGCTCGCGAGCACCCGACGCGAGTCGCTCAGCGACATCCCGATGCGGCGTTGCCCGAGGTCGATGCCGATCACGCGCCGGCCCGGCGCTGGCCCGGTCTCATTCAGCTCCGGGTCGCTCTGACTGCCCGTCAAGCCGGTCAAGCCGATGCCCGGCCGCCGGCCTCGGGCTCGCCCGGCTCGGGGCCCAGTGCTTCGCCAAGCTTCCGTATCGCTTCGCCAATTCCACCCACGTCCCGGCCGCCGGCGGTCGCAAGCTCCGGCGTGCCGCCACCCCCGCCCCCCACCGCTGCCCCCGCCAGGACGGCTGCCGATCGGGCGTCGATTCCAGAGTCTTTCCGCGCTGCCACCACGACCGAAACGCGCTCCGGGCCGGTGATGCCGACAAGGCCGACCGCCCCAACCCCAGGATGATCTCGGACCGCGATCGCCAGGTCACGCAATTCCCCTGCCTCCAGCCCGTCCCGCCGCCCGACCACTCGCCGGCCCGCACCTCCTGCGACCACAGCCGAACCGTCCGAACCGGCAGCCAGCTCGTCGGCCTCGCGGCGCAACTGTTCCGAGCGCAGGGCCCGCAACTGCTCCTCGAGCGTGCGCTGGTTGGCGAGCAACCGGTCGACCGCAGCGGGCAGATCGGAGGCTTGAGAGCGCAGGCGCTGCGCTGTCTCCTCGACCGTGCGCTCGAGAAGGCGGAGGCGGGCGAGCGATGCCTCGCCCGTCACCGCCTCGATACGACGCGTGTTGGAGCCGATCGAGGCCTCCGAGACGATCTGCAGCGGGCCGATCGTGCCCAACGCGCTCACATGGGTGCCGCCGCACAGCTCGACCGAGTCGTGACCGGCTTCGACGACACGCACGACCTCCCCGTACTTCTCGCCGAAGAACGCCATGGCCCCCGCTCCCTCGGCTTCCTTGCGGCTCGTCTCGTAGGTGCGCACGGGCGCGTTTCGCAGGATCTCTGAGTTCACGAGATCCTCCACGCGAGCGATCTCCTCCTCGGACATCGGCCCGAAATGGCTGAAGTCGAACCGCAAGCGGTCCGGCGCGACTAGCGAGCCCTGCTGGCGCACGTGGTCGCCGAGCACTTGTCGCAACGCCCAGTGAAGCAGGTGGGTCCCCGTGTGATTGCGCTTGATCGACTCCCGACGCTCGCGGTCGATGGCCGCTACGGCCTCTTGACCGTTCTCGATGGATCCCTCGACGAGGTAGCCGAGGTGACGCGTCAGGCCCTCGACGACCGACGTCGTGTCCAGCACCCGGACACGACCGGTGGCGGTCGTGATCGAACCGGTGTCTCCCACTTGGCCGCCACCCTCGGCATAAAAAGGTGTCCGGTCGAGGAAAACCTCGATCAGCTCCGCATCTGCAGGCGCCTGCTCACCGTCGACGTTGGCGAAAGAGTGCTCGACCGAGCTCGGGATGACAGCGAGCACCCGCGCCTCGACTTCGGCCTGCTGGTACCCGAGAAACTGCGTCGGACCGAACTCGAAGCGTATGTCGCTCCACGCCGCGACAACCTCTTCCACTCCCGAAGCCCCCACGACTCCCGCTCGGCCCGCTTCGCGGGCGCGGCGCCGCTGCTCTTCCATCGCCATGTCGAAGCCACGGCGGTCCACCTCCACCCCGCGCTCGCGGGCGATCTCCTCGGTCAGATCGATCAGGAAACCGTAGGTGTCGTGAAGCAGGAAAGCGACGTCACCGCTGAGCGAGGACGGCCCTGTCGCGAGCTCGGCCTCGAGCAGCGCCGTCCCGGACCGCAGCGTCCGCAAGAACGCCTCCTCCTCGTGCACGGCGATGCGCTTTATGAGCTCCCGGTCGCGCTGCAGCTTCGGGTAGGCGCCGCCCATGACCTCGGTCACGACGTCGATGACGCCGGGAGTGACGAGGTCCTTGGCACCGAGGCGATGCGCTACGAGCACGGCCCTGCGGATGAGGCGGCGAAGGACATAACCGCGGCTCTCGTTGGAGGGGAAGACCCCGTCTGCGATGAGGAACGTGAAAGTGCGGGCGTGGTCGGCCACGATACGAAGGCCGATGTCGCTCTCCTCGCTCGCCCCGTAGACCCGCCCTGTGCAAGCCGACGCGGCCTCGAGGATGGGTGCGACGAGGTCGGTGTCGAAGACCGACTCAACTCCTTGGATCTGGGTGAGAATCCGGTCGAGACCGGCCCCGGTGTCGATGTTCTTCTGGGGAAGCTCCGACAGTGAGCCGTCAGCGTGACGGTCGTACTGCATGAACACGAGGTTCCAGAGCTCGACGTAGCGCTCGCCCCCCTGCGCCGGCCCGCCGCCCGGCCCGTACCGAGGTCCCCGGTCGAAGAAGATCTCCGAGCAGGGGCCGCAGGGGCCCGTCTCGCCCATCTTCCAGAAGTTGTCCTCGTCGAGCCGCTGCAGCCGGCCGGGGAGCAATCCAGGGATGTCGTGCCACAGCGCCTCGGCCTCGTCGTCGGAGACATGGACGGTGACCCAGAGTTGCTCGGGGTCGAGTCCGAGGCGCTCGGTGAACAGCTCCCAGGCATAGGCGATCGCCAGATCTTTGAAGTAGTCGCCGAAACTGAAGTTCCCGAGCATCTCGAAGAACGTCACATGGCGCGACGTGGTACCGATCACGTCGATGTCGACGGTTCGCACGCAGGGTTGCACGGTGGTCGCCCGCGGGCCCGGAGGCGGGGACTCGGCGAGGAAGTATGGCTTGAACTGGACCATGCCCGCGATCGTGAACAGCATCGACGGGTCGTTCGGCACGAGGCTTGCGGCGGGGAGCGCGAGGTGGCCACGTTCCACGAAGAACTGCGTGAACGTGTCCCGCAACTGATCGGCGTTCACCTCTCGCCTCGCTCCTCTTTCTCCGCCTGGCCCGGTGGCCCCTTCTCGCCCCGTGGCTCCCTCTCGCCCCGCCGTGCCCTCCAGCGCTCGGCGAGCCCCTTCTCGGCACCGTGTTCAGACGGTTCGTAGTAGCGGCGCCCGGCGAGCCCTTCGGGCAGGTACACAGCTTCGACGAACCCTCGCGGGTCATCGTGAGGATACTCGTAGCCCACACCGTGCCCGAGCGCCCCGGCACCTCGGTAATGAGAGTCGCGCAGCTCGGGCGGAACCGCCCCGAGCGGACGGTCGCGCACATCGCCCTGTGCCGCCCACCATCCGAGCGCGACCCGGTTCGACTTCGGTGCGAGCGAGAGGTGCACCACCGCCTGGGCCAGGTTGAGGCCCGCCTCCGGAAGCCCGACGAACTCGACGGCCTGGGCGGCCGCGGTCGCGACACCGAGGGCGTGCGGATCGGCCATGCCGACGTCCTCGCTGGCGAGGATCACGAGGCGGCGGGCCACATAACGCGGGTCCTCCCCGGCCTCGATGAGACGCGCCATCCAGTACAGCCCGGCGTCGGGATCGGACCCGCGCACGCTCTTGATCAGGGCCGAGATGAGGTCGTAGTGCTCCTCGCGCCCGTGGCGGAAAGCCCGTGTCTCTCGTGCGCCCTCAACGTCGTCCATCGTGATCGTGGGCAACAGGCCCGACCCGGCGGCGGGCGCCGTTTCCCGGCTGCGAGCTCGGGCACGGGCGAGGGCCATCGCCACCTCCAGGGTCGTGAGGACGGCCCGGGCGTCGCCTTCGGCCAGATCCACGAGGCGGCAAAGCGCGTCCTGATCGGCCGCGAAGCCCTCGACCCGCAGGGCACGCTCGGCGAGCTCGCGCAGGTCCGCCGGCGTCAGCGCCTCGAAGCGCCAGAGCGTCGAACGGCTGAGCAGCGGGGCGTTCAGAGCGAAGAACGGGTTCTCGGTCGTGGCGCCGACCAGGACGACGAGGCCTTCCTCGACACCGTGCAAGAGGGCGTCCTGCTGCGCCTTGTTGAAACGGTGGACCTCGTCTAGGAACAGGATCGTCCCCCGGCCCTCGGCACCGAGCGCCCGGCGAGCCTCGTCGAGCTCGTTTCGCACGTCCTTCACGCCGGCGTCGACGGCGGAGAGGGCCCGGAAACGGCGCGCCGTGTGCTCGGCGAGGAGGCGGGCCACAGTCGTCTTGCCCGTCCCGGGAGGTCCGAAGAACACCGCCGAGCTCAGCCGGTCGTCCTCCACGAGGGCACGAAGCGGCGCACCGGGCCCGAGAAGGTGGCGCTGGCCGACGACCTCGTCCAAGCTGGTCGGGCGCAGCCGGGCGGCAAGCGGCGCCCGGGTCGTGAGCTCCTCTTCGGCGGCGAGGTCGAACAGGTCGGGCGGGCGGTTGCTGCCCGCTCGGCTGGGCGGGCTCGGCGTCACGCTCCGCTCGGGGCCGGTCCACCCGGCAGGGGCGACACGGGCAGAGTGCCGGTGGCGCTCGGTCCGCCCGGCCCGGGCGCACCCTGCCTGGCAGAGACGGGTGAGACGATCCGGATCCCGAGCTCGGAGAGCTGCCTGGCCGTGATGGGTCGGGGCGCGCCCGACATGAGATCGGCCCCTGACTGGGTCTTCGGGTAGGCGATCACCTCCCGGATGTTGTCCTCACCGGCCAGCAGCGCCACAAGCCGGTCGACGCCGAACGCGAACCCGCCGTGAGGTGGGGCGCCGTAACGGAACGCTCCGAGAAGGAACCCGAAACGGGTCTCCGCGTCCGCGTCCGAGATCCCGAGGGCCGTAAAGACGCGCCGCTGGATCTCGGCCCGGTGAATACGGATGCTCCCCGACCCGAGCTCCCAACCGTTCAAGACCAGGTCATAACTCTGCGAACGGACAGCCAAGGGGTCGCTCTCCAGCAGGTCGACGTCGTCGGGGTGCGGCATCGTGAACGGATGGTGAGCAGCGATCAAGTGCCCCTCGTCGTCGATGCCCTCGAAGAGGGGGAACTCGGTGATCCAGCAGAAACGGTAGGGCCGCTCGCTCACGGCCGGCTGGCCCAGCTCGAGGCGGAGCTGACCCAGCACCTTGCACGCCAGCACCCGCTCGCCGGCAACGATGAGGACCAGGTCGCCCGGTTCGGCCGAGGTGGCGGACACGATCCGGCCCTGCTCAGCCTCGGTGAGGAACTTCGCCACCGGCGATTCCAGGGCACCTCCGGCCAGCACGCGCGTCCATACCAAGCCGGCGGCGCCGAGCTGGCGGGCACGGTCCACGAGCGAGTCGAGGCGGCTCCGGCCCCAGGCTCCCCCGCCCACCACGCGGATGGCTCGCACGGCCTCGGCGTCGCTGAACGCCCTGAACTCGGTGCCGGCGACGGCCTCGCCGAGATCGACCAGCTCCATCGCGAAGCGCAGGTCCGGCTTGTCAGTCCCGAACCTGTCCAGAGCCTCGTTCCAGGTCATCGTCACTATCTCCGGCGGCCGCTCGCCGCTGACCGCCGTCGTCGCCTCGATCACGGCCTCGCTCACGAAACGGTGAACATCGGCCTGGCCCACGAAGGACGCTTCGATGTCGAGCTGGGTGAACTCGAACTGGCGGTCCGCCCGCAGGTCCTCGTCCCTCATGCAGCGCGCGATCTGGTAGTAGCGATCGATCCCGCCCACCATCAGCAGCTGCTTCGCGATCTGGGGGCTTTGCGGCAGCACGTAGAACGAGCCGTGCTGCAGCCGGGACGGGATCGCGAACTCGCGTGCCCCTTCGGGCGTCGGCGTCCACAACATCGGCGTCTCGACCTCGACGAAGCCCTGGCGCTCCATGGCAGCGCGCAAGGCGCTGTTCACCTGCGCCCGCAAGCGCAGGTTGCGTTGCATGCGGTCGGTCCGCAGGTCCAGGTAGCGGTATCGAAGCCGCACCGCCTCGTCGGTCTCCGAGCGGGCGTCGAGAGAGAACGGCGGAGGCTCCGCCGTCGAGAGGATCTCGACCATGCAGTCGCTCAGCTCGACCTCACCGGTGGAAAGGGCGGTGTTCACGGTGCCCTCCGGGCGGGCCCGCACCGTGCCCGTCACTCGCAGCACCTGCTCGGACCGGAGGTCGCTGGCCCCGTCGACGACGCACTGGATGATCCCGGTGTGATCACGCAGGTCGACGAAGGCGAGGTGCTCGCCGTGCTCGCGCCGGCGGGCCACCCAGCCACAGACGCTGACGCTCCTGCCTGCGTCCTCGGACCGCAAGGCGCCGCAATAGGCCGTACGCATCCCGGCCGGGACCAACTCCACATCGGTGGTGAAGCTCATGTTGACCTCGTGATCTCATAAAGGCGTCCCGCAAGGGCTTCGCGCGCCACCTTCTCCTGGCTTCGCGCGTCCGGGCCGCGAAGCACACGGACGGTGACGAGCCCGTCGGCGAGATCGTCCGCGCCGACGATGCATGCCACTCTGGCACCCGAGCGGTCCGCTGCTCTCAACTGGGCCCTCATCGAGCGCCCGTCGAACGCCCGATCGACGGCCAGGCCGGCCCCGCGGAGATCCCTGCACAGCTCGAGGGCGACGCCCGTGTCACTGGTGTCGACGACAAAGACGTCGAGTGCCGGACTGAGCCGCAGGGCACGGGCCGAGAGCGCGCCGTCGGCGTCGCACGCGAGCAGGATCCTCTCGATGCCCGCCCCGAAACCCACACCGGACACCTCCGGACCGCCGAGGGCGGCGACGAGCCCGTCATAGCGGCCACCGCCGCCGACCCCCTCCACGGCGTCCGACTCGTACTCGAAGGTCGTGCGCGTGTAGTAGTCGAGTCCCCGGACCAGGAAGTCGTCCTCCTCATAGGCGATCGCCAGCCGGTCGAGGCCACCGAGCACCGCGGCGAAGTGGCGGCGGCAGTCTTCGCAAAGGGCGTCTCGCAACCTCGGAGCCCCCGCGCTCACCTTCCGGCATTCGGGTCGCTTGCAGTCGAGGATCCGCAGCGGGTTGGCGGCCCACTTGTAGCGGTGCTCGTCGCAGAGCTCATCCGCGTGGGCCGCGAGATAGGCCGCCAGCTGCTCGCGATAACCCGGAGCACATTTCGCATCGCCAAGAGAGTTGACCCGCAGCCGCAGCGACGACAAGCCGAGGTCGGCGTACAGCCCGGCCAGCAGCGAGATCACCTCCACATCGGCCATGGGGTCATCGGTGCCGAGGATCTCGACGCCAAGCTGGTGGTGCTGGCGAAAGCGCCCCGCCTGCGGGCGCTCGTAGCGAAACATGGGGGCGGCGTACCAGGCCTTGAACGGAGCCACCGGGGAGTGCTGGACATAGGCACGCACGACCGAGGCCGTGCCCTCGGGACGAAGCGCCAGGTCGCGCCCGCCCCGGTCCTTGAATTCGTACATCTCCTTTGTCACCACGTCGGACGAGTCGCCCGCGCTGCGGCGGAACACCTCCGCATCCTCGAATCCCGGGCTCACGACCAGGCCGAAGCCCGATCTTTGCGCCAAGGCGGCAAAGCGCCCCACGAGCTCGACCCAGCGCGCGCTTTGCGGAGCGAGGATGTCCTGGGTCCCCTTAGGAGACTGGAAGCTGTTCACCGGGCGGTCGGCGCGGGCGCGTCGTTCCTCCCCGGAACGAGGCGGTAGGCGTCATAGACGCTGTCGAGCATGCGGAGATTCTCCAGGAGCGAGTCGAGATGCTCTGGGTCCGCGAGCTCGAATTCGAAGCGCATGCGGCTCACCCTATCGGGCGTCGTGTGGGTCGACGAGGAGATGATGCTCACGTGGTGCTCGGACATCACCTTGGCGACATCGGCCAACAGCCGTGTCCGGTCCAGTGCCTTGACCTCGATCGCGGCCACGAAGACGCCCGTGCGATCCTCGTCCCACTCCACCTCGATCAGCCGTTCTTTCTCGTCGGCCGCAAGGGCGATCGCGTTGGCGCAGTCCTCACGGTGCACCGAAACGCCGCGGCCGCGCGTGACAAAGCCGATGACGCGATCTCCCGGCACCGGGGTGCAGCAGCGCGACAGGCGGACCATGACATCGTCAAGGCCCTCGACGTAGATCCCCGTCGATACCCGACGGCGAGAGGTGCGCCGGGGCTGCAAGGCGGTCGAAGGCAGCTGCTCCTCGCCCTCGCCCCCGCGAAGCTCTCGTTCGATGCGCTGCACGAGCGCCTGGCCCGAGATGTGCCCCTCGCCTAGGGCGGCATGGAGCGAGTCGAGATCGGAATAGCCCATCGAGGTCGCCACGGCGACCAGGGTCGGTGAGTTCTGCAGCTTCTGGACCGGCAGGCCGCCTCGCCGGAGCGCCCTCGCCAGTTCTTCGCGGCCGGTCTCGATCGCGTCTTCGCGGCGTTCCCGGGAGAACCACTGCCGGATCTTGTTGCGCGCCCGCGGCGAGGTGGCGATCTGCAGCCAGTCGCGCGAGGGGCCGGCCGAAGCCGTCTTGGAGGTGACGATCTCGACCGTGTCGCCCGAGTGGAGTTTTGAGTCGAGTGGGAGCAGGCGCCCGTTGACCCGGGCGCCGACGCAGCGGTGGCCGACCTCGGTGTGGATCGCATAGGCGAAGTCGACCGGGGTCGCGCCCGCCGGCAAGGTCACGATCAGGCCCTTCGGCGTGAAGACGTACACCTCGTCCTGCTCGAGGTCGACCTTGAGCGTCTCCAGGAACTCCACCGGATCGGGCGTCTCACGCTCCCAGTCGACGATCCGCTGCAGCCACGCGATCTCGTCGGTCGAGCGGGCGCCGCGCTGGACCGGGGGCTTGCCGATGCCCCCGGGCTTGCCACCGGCAGCCTCTTTGTAGCCCCAGTGGGCGGCGATCCCGAACTCCGCCCGGCGGTGCATCTCTTGGGTGCGGATCTGGATCTCGAGGGGCTTCACGCGGGGACCGACGACGGTGGTGTGCAGGGACTGGTAGAGGTTGAACTTGGGAGAGTTGATGTAGTCCTTGAACCGTCCCTGCACCGGAGGCCAAAGGGCGTGCACCGTCCCGAGTGCCGCCCAGCAGTCCTTCTCGGCGGTCACGATCACACGGATCGCCACCAGGTCGTGGATCTCGTCGAACTCCTTGCCCCGCACGACCATCTTCTCGTAGATGCTCCACAGGTTCTTCGGGCGCCCGGTGACCTCCGCCTCGATCCCGGCCGCGGTAAGCCGGGAGCGCACGACGGCAAGGACCTCGGCAAGCTCGACCTCGCGCCGTGGAGCGCGCGTGGCGACCATCTGGGCGATCTCGGCGAACCGTTTCGGATGAAGGGTCTCGAAGGCGAGATCCTCAAGCTGCCATTTGACCTCCTGGATGCCCAGGCGGTGCGCCAAGGGGGCGTAGATGTCCCGGGTCTCCTCTGCAGTCCGGCGCTGCTTCCACTCGGGCATCACCGACAAGGTCCGCATGTTGTGCAGGCGGTCGGCCAACTTGATGACAAGCACGCGCCAGTCACTCGCCATGGCGACGAGCATCTTGCGCATCGTGGCGGCCTGCTGCGCCTCTTTCGAGTCGAAACGGAGCCGGTCCAACTTGGTCACGCCGTCCACGATGCCCGCTACCGCCGGACCGAACTCCTCCTCGATCTGGGCCAGGGTGACTCCTGTGTCCTCCACGGCGTCGTGAAGCAACGCCGCGGCAGCGCTCACGGCGTCCAGACCGAGATCGGCGATGATTGTCGCCACTGCGACCGGGTGGGTGATGTAGGGCTCGCCTGACAGCCTGCGCTGACCTTCGTGGGCCTTGGTCGCGAAGGCATGCGCCCGTCGCACCAGATCGAGATCACCGTCGGCCCGCCGCGCGCTGAGAGTCGACAGGATACCCTCGACCTCCGAGGTCGGGGGCGGGATGAGGGCGCGAGCCGGGTTCTCGGGGAGCACCTCGCCCAGCTCGGCAGTCCGCCCGGCGAGCACGGGATCGACTGCAGACATAGCCCAAATCTACCCGCTGAGGGCTGCCCGACCTGCGAGTCCGCGGAAACTCGGCGGCCGCAGCTGGCCGTGGGCAAACTAAACTCGCTGGTGACGCAAGTGATGAACGCAAAGCCCGAGACGACGCCTGTGGAAAGGGCCGCTCCGTGACGACGCCGCCGGACCTCGAGTTGCAAGGGGCCGATGAGCTCAAGTCGCCGCGCCCGGGCCGGACTCGGCCCGCGTCACTCCGGCCCGCGCTCGTGGTGCTCGCGTGCGCGGCCGTGGTGACCTTCGGCGGCTTTGCCGTCGCCCTCGTGGGCAGCCGACAGCCGGCGCCGGCGACCGTCAGCGGCCTGGCGACGCCCGTGCCGGGCGTGAGCCTCTCGGCGATCGACGCGTCCGGGGTCCTCCAGCGCATCGCGAGCGGGGGCACCCCTCCTCCCGACATCCTCGCAGCGCTCGCTGTGCCGAACGGGGCGCGGATAATGGGCACGACGACTCAGGACGCCGACGTCGATCAGTACGACCGCGCCATCAAGCTCCAGATCAGCACCACCTCCGGCCAGCTCCTCGAGTTCTACAGGACAGAGCTGAAGCGGGCGCGTTGGTCGCTGCTCGGGACCTACCCTTTGCCGAACGCCGGGAGCGAGCTCCTCGCCCAGCGGGAAGGGTCCGACGGCTACGAGTGGGAGGTCGGAGTGCTGGTGACGCCCGTCAATCCCGCGATCTCGCCGGCGCTGGCAGGTGACGGTCAGACCTCTGCTGTGATGGGGCTCACACTCAGGCTGTTCGAGGTCCCGGACGCGTCCTGAGCCTCCAGCTCCGTCCTCGGCCCGCCTCTGGCCCTGACACCCGCGACGAGCGGGGTGAGCAGGACGGCGCAGGTCAACAAGTCGAGCGGGTAGATGAGGTACCCGAAGCGGGTGGCCGGCGCGAGCAGCGTTGCCAGCAGCATGGCGAGACCGCTGAAGCCAGCCGCGCTCTGCGGGCTCGAGGGTGGCCACCGCCGAAGCCCGTAGGCGACCGCCGCGAGGCCTATGCACCCGAGGAGCGCGATCAGCTCCGGTTTGACCGCCGGGAACAGCACGACCAGCTCCTGGCCGAGGAGCGGGCTCGCCGCCGGCGACTTCACCTTCGTCAGCCCGAGCGGGAACTTGATGGCGTTGGTGACGAAAGCATGCCAGTTCGAGCCGATGCCGATGCCGAGCACTGGGACGACAACCGCCGCGACGGCGAGCGAGTACCGCAATATCGCGCGGCGGCCCCGCCGGTCGTACTCGCCCAGCGCCAGCAGGATCAAAAGCGGCCAGGCAGTGAACTTCAAGGTGCCGGCAAGTCCCATCGCCAGCCCTGACCAGACCGGTCTTCGCCGGGTCGCCAGCGCCAGTCCGAGGACCAACAAGGCGATCACCGGGAGGTCGTCGCCGCCCGTGACCATCGGCAGGGCTCCGCTCGGCAGGACGACGACCACTTGGAACAGGCGCCAGCGCCGCCGGGAGGGGACCTCCGCTATGAGCAGCGCCCCGGTGATCACGATCAGCGAGAACCCGGTCAGTGGGATCCTCGCGTCCTTAAGCTCGGCCGGCCCAGAGGTGGCGTTGATGAGGCCGAAGGGGATCATGCCCGGTAGGTAGGGGAAGAAGGAGTCCTCCGACTGGCTCGTGACCGATGTGCCTATCGTCTTGGGGTTCGACAGGTAGCACTGCTTGTGGTGCACCACCCGATCGGCGCAGGTCTCTATGACCACCACCTCGTTCTGCACCTCGTCACCGGGATGGTGCTCGGCACGGAGCACCACCTCGACGCTGAGTGGGACGAGCATGACCGTCACGAGGAGCCCGAGAATGACACCGTTGCGCAGGCGGTCGCGCCGGTTTGCCGCCCCCGCCTCATCCGGCCGCCGCGAGCGGTGCCGTGCCACCGCCCAGCACAGGGCCGCCCCGACGAGATAGGGGCCGACCGCCATCTCTGCCCACTGGCGATAGTCGGCGCTCTCCCCCAGCAGGATCGTGCCGAACGCGAGCATCGCCGCCAGCAGATAGAGGCAGGCGTCCTGGTCGAGAACCGAGAGGGCCACCAGACGATCCCGCCAGCGAAGCGCAAGATCCCGCCAGCGAAGCGTTGTGCGCGAGATCGCGGGCATCTTGCAGAGCGTATCGGGCCGCGAGCGCCAGAGGGCTGGCACAGCAAGGCCGCCCACACTGAGGCGGGCGGCCTTGCGCGGATTCGAGCCTGTCCTAGAGGTCGGGCTGAGGTGTGTAACGCAGGTAGGGCTTTACCGCCCGGAATCCCTTCGGGAACTTCACCTTGGCGTCCTCGTCGCTCACGGCCGGGACGATGATGACGTCCTCGCCCTCGTGCCAGTTCACGGGCGTCGCCACCGAATAGCCCGCCGTGAGCTGCAACGACTCGAGCACCCGGAGGATCTCCTCGAAGTTGCGCCCCGTGCTCGCAGGGTAGGTGATCGTCAGCTTCACCTTCTTGTCCGGGCCGATCACGAACACCGAGCGCACGGTCAAGGTGTCGCTCGCGTTCGGATGGATCATCCCGTAGAGGTCCGAAACCTTGCGATCCGAGTCGGCGATGAGCGGGAAGTTGAGCGCGTAGCCGGTGGCATCGGCGATGTCTCCCACCCAGCGCTTGTGGGAGTCGAGCGAGTCGACCGACAAACCGATGACCTTCGCGTTGCGTTTCTCGAACTCGCCCTTGAGACGCGAGACCTCTCCGAGCTCGGTCGTGCAGACCGGGGTGAAGTCCTTCGGGTGCGAAAAGAGGATCCCCCACCGGTCGCCCAGCCAGTCGTGGAAAGTGATTGTCCCCTCTGTGGTCTCAGCCGTGAAATCGGGGGCAACGTCGCCCAGCTGAAGTGCCATGTCTTGTCTCCTGTCGTTGGTCCGATACCGTCCCCGGCCGCTCAGGCCGTGATGCTTGGGCGATGACATTAGTCGGGTTTCATTCCGGCCATGCCGCCAGCGGTCTGCCAGTTTGCGGCGGCGGCGCGCACCTTTGGCCTAGCTTCGCCGGCGTGCTGAACGACGACATCGCCCATTGCGCCATCCCGCTCCCGGTGCTTGTCCCTGTCCCTTGCCCGGTTCGGGCGACGGGTGTGAAGGCACAAGGCGGATTCGGTGTCTGCGGAGTCTGCCGCGGGGCTGCTACCAGCGGGCTGGGAACCTGCTGGAGCTGCCGTGTCGTTCGCCGACAGCTCGGCACCAAGCTCACGCCCGTCGTCCCGATCTCGCTGTTCTCCCCCGGCTCACCGCTGCATGAGCTGCTCGTCGGGTACAAGGCCGCTCCATCGCGAACGGCCCGCCTTGAACGCCAGGCGTCGCTGGCCCGTCTCGTGGGCGACTTCTTCGGCCTCCATCTTGGCTGCCTGGTCGGAGAGGTCCTCGAGGGCGAGCTCGCCACCCTCGCCGTCCCGGTCCCGTCGAGCTCGGAGCAGCGTCTGTCCTGGGGCGGGCAGCACCCACTCGTCGGACTGCTCAGATCGGCTGTCGCCACACGGCCCGATCTGTACGTGGCGCCCGTGATCGTCAAGGGTGCCGAGATGCTCGGGCACCTTCGCGCCAGTCCACGGGGCTTTCGCCCCGTCGCCTCCGTCGCGGGCCGGCGAGTGCTCGTGCTCGACGACACCTACACCTCCGGCGCCCGATCCCAGAGCGCCGCCGCAGCCCTGTCGGGCGCCGGGGCCGACGTGGTCGCCATCGTCCCGATCGGTCGGCTCGTCCACCCTGATCACAACGAGGCGACCAGCGCCCTGTGGACGCACCAGCGGCAAGAGCCGTTCGACCCTCGTCGGTGCGCCGGCCCGTGCCGGCGCGGGCAACTCGGCTCGAACGGGACGCGGGCTTGGTGGCAGAAGCCGGCTCGGCGACACAGAGCCGCCCTCGGCGCGGGCAGCCTCTGAGCGAGCAGCCGCTAGGCGAGCAGCAGCCGCCCGAGCCGACGCGAGGCGCCTACCAGGCCGACCAGGCCGAGAAAGCCCAGGTAGCACGCGTGCACGAGAAGCACCGGACCGATCGCACCAGTGTCGAGGCCGCGTAGAAGGGCGACGCCTTGGTAGAGAGGTGTGACGGTGACCAGGACCCTGATCCACGCCGGGTACAGCGAGAGCGGGTAGAACACCCCCGAGAACAAGAACAGCGGCATGATCGCGAGCGAGATCAGGTCGAAGTCCTGCCAGCTGCGCATGTAACAGGTGCCGAACATCCCCATTCCCCCGAAGGCGAAGCTCACGAGCATGGCCGCGGGCAGGCAGAGCACGGCCCACCAAGAGGCGACCAACCCGAGCGCCGCCATCACCGCGAGGAACGCGATCGAATAGATAGTGCCGCGAATCAGCGACCAGGTCAGCTCCCCGACGGCCACGTCGCGAACCCCGAGCGGCGTCGCGAGCACGGCGTCGTATGTCTTGGCGATCTTGAGCTTGAAGAAGATCCCGAAGGTGGAGTCGAAGATGGCGCCGTTCATCGCCGAGGAGGCGAGAAGGCCAGGGGCGACGTAGTCGGTGTACGGGATCGACCGGCCGCTTAACTCGAGGTGGCCCACGAGATGGTTCAGACCGAGGCCAATCGAGAGCAGGTAGAACAACGGCTCGAAGAAGCCCGACACGAGGAAGATCCACCCCCGCCGGTAAGCGACGACGTTGCGTGCGACGAGGCGGCGCGCCCGGCCCCGGGCCGGCCCGAGCGGTGGGAGGACCCGAAGTGGCAGGCTGAATGCCGGTGCAGCGGAGGTGCTCATGACCCCCGCCTCATTGCACGAGCCTCCGGCGATAGGTGACCCTCGCCGCCAGCACCCCGGCGACGAGCATCAAGACGAGGTACCCGGCATGCCCGAGGTCGTCCCAACCTCGGAGACGGCCCAGCACCAGGGCGCGGCAAAGGCTCACGCCTTGGTACAGCGGGGTGCCGCGGGCGACGACCTGCAACCAGCCGGGCAACTGCGTTACCGGAAAGAACGTGCCGGAGAACAAAAAGAGGGGCACGACGACAAAGCGGAAGAGCATGATGAAGGACTGGTCGGTCTCCTGAGTTGCGCTGAAGGCCATCACCGGCGCAGCAAAGGCCGCACCCGTGAGGACCGCGGCCGGGAACGCGGCCGCCGCCCACGCCGAAGGCACGGTGTGGAACGCCGTCATCACGGCGAGAAAGACGCCGGAGGCCAAAGCGACGCGGGTCACTATCCAGAGAAGGTGGCCATAGAGCACGTCTGTCACCTCGAGCGGCGTGGCGAGCATGGCGAAATAGGTCTTGAGCCACTTGATCCCGGCCATGACCGGGAACGTCGACTCGTTCGTACCGATCTGCATCGCCGTGCCCGCCAGCAGCCCGGGGGCGAGGAACCAGATGTAGGGCACGCCCTCGACTGCCTGTCTCGAGCCGTGATCGATGAGATGGCCGAGGCCGACACCGATGGCGGCGAGATAGAGGACAGGGTAGAGGAAGGTCGTCGTGAGCGAGCCTCTCCAGGTTCGCCTGTAGGCAAGAAGGCTGTACTGATACGCCCGCAGCGCAAGTGGCACCCGTCTCCTTCCGGGCGGGATCGACACAACTCGCGACGGCCTTGTCGTGAGGCTCAATCCACCAGGCTCCGCCCGGTCAGGTGCAAGAAGACGTCCTCGAGAGTCGAACGCCTCACCAAAGCCGCGATCGGCGACTTGCCGCGAGACCTCACAGCATCGAGCGTCGCGTCGCCCTCGTCTGTGTAGAGGAGCAACCGGTCGGGCAGCACCTCGACCCGCTCGGCGAGATCGGCCAGCGTTCTGCCGTGGGTCTCGTGCCCCTCGGCTTCAAAGCGCAGTTCCACCACCTCGCGGGTGGACCACTGCTCGATCAGCTCGCGAGGCGAACCGGAAGCGGCGATGCGCCCGGCGTCCATCACCACGAGCCGGTCGCAGAGCTGCTCGGCCTCGTCCATGTAGTGCGTCGTGATCACAAGCGTCACGCCCTCCCGCTTCAGCCGGTAGAGCCGGTCCCAGAGAAGGTGGCGCGCCTGGGGGTCGAGACCTGTCGTCGGCTCGTCCAGGATCACCAGGTCGGGCGAGGACACGAGCGCCCGCGCGATGGTGAGCCGGCGCCGCATGCCCCCCGACAGCGGGTCCACGCGATCGTCGGCCCGTTCTGTGAGCCGGGCGAATTCCAGCAGCTGGTCGACGCGCTCCCGCAGCTGCTTTTTCGGGAGCCCGAAGTACCGCCCGTAAAGATAGAGATTGTCCCGCACGGTCAACTCGAGATCGAGCGTGTCGTCCTGAGGGACGAGGCCGATCCGGCTCCGTATCCGCGAGCCGTCGCGCACGGGGTCCAGTCCCAGCACACGCAGGGTCCCGCCCGAGACCGGCGAAAGGCAGGCGATCATCCGCATCGTCGAGGTCTTGCCTGCCCCGTTGGGGCCGAGAAACCCGAAGGCCTCTCCGGCTTGAATGTCGAAGTCGACCGAATCGACGGCGGTGAAGTCGCCAAAGCGCTTCGTGAGCCCCCGCGCCTGGACCACGGCACCGGTCCCAGCACCGGGGCCCGCCTCGGGAGCGGCTCCGGGGCCCGCCTCGGGAGCGGAGGTCGACTCGGCTGCCCGGGCCAGGCGCGACAGGTCAGATGGGCCGCCTAAGTGTTGCTTGACAAGCTCATCGTCACCCGAAGGCATCTTCGCTCCTGCCCAAACTGCGTGACCACGCCATCTCGGCCCACGGGCTGGCGCCGTGGCGGATCGGGAGGACTACCAGGCCCTAGACTCTCTCTGGCGTGCAGCAAGCTCCCGATTGGCGCCGTTTCCGGGCCGGCGTGGCCGTCCTCGTAGTGTCGATGGGAGCCGCCACAGCCGCCATGCTCCCGTTTCGGAGCCATGTGAGCGTAGCCGCAGCTGCGCTCGTCTTCGTCCTGCCCGTCGTCGGCGCCATGGTGATCGGGGGCGCCTGGGTCGGGCTCTTCGCCGTCGTTCTCGGCTTCATCGTGCTCGACGTCGCCTTCGTCCCACCGTACGGAACGCTCGCGGTAGGTAGCGGCCAGAACTGGCTCGCGCTCGTCGTGTACGTCGCGGTCGTCCTGGTCGTAGCACGGGTCGTTTCCCGGCTGCAGCAGCTTCGGGGCGACGCCGCGCGCAACGCGGCCGACTCGCGACGGCTTCTCGAGCTGTCCGATCTGCTCGTGGCGGACAAGCCGGTGTCAGAGATGCTCGGCGTCGTCGCCTCGAGTGTCCGCAAGGCCTTCGACCTCGAGACCGTGGCGCTGCTGCTGCCTTCGGAGGAGACGGGCTACCTCGAGATCGCGGCATCCGACGGGGTTGAGCTCAAAGGCGAGTCACTGGAGCGCATCTTGCCTCCACCGGGCACGCCGGCCTCACTGACCGGCAGCATCGTCGCCGGCGCGTTGCTGCGACAGATTCCGTTGGCGGCCGCCGGGCGCCCTGTCGGGCTCCTCGTTCTTCGTGGCCCGGCGCTCGACGTCCACGATCGTGCCCTGCTGGCGACCTACACCAACCACGCCGCCCTTGCGATCGAGCGTGCCCAGCTGCGCGACCAGGCCTTGCGGGCGGACCTCCTCCAGAAGGTCGACGAGTGGCGCGCCGCACTCGTCGGCACAGTTGCGCACGACCTGCGTACCCCGCTCGCCTCCATCAAGGTCGCCGTGTCAGACCTGCGCGAGCCGGGGATCGTGCTGGCCGAGACGGCACGCCGCGACCTGCTGGAGACGATCGAGGAGCAGACCGATCGCCTGACGCGCCTCGTCAGCACCGTGCTCGACCTTTGGAGGCTCGAAGCGGGCGCCCGCCGGCCGAAACGCGAGCCTGTCGCAGTTGACGACCTGATTGACGAGGCCGCTGCCCTCGTTGAGACGTCGCTGGACGCGTCGCGCCTGCGCAGGGTCATCGCGCCGGACCTTCCGCCCCTCGAGGTGGACCCCACGCTTATCGCACAAGCATTGGCGAACCTGCTGGAGAACGCCGCCAGGCACAACCCGTCCGGTGCCGAGATCCTCGTGGAGGCGACGCGCCGGCGCGGGCACGGGGACGAGATCGAGCTCGCTGTCTCCGATTCGGGCCCCGGGGTGCCGCCCGACCAACGAGGGATGATCTTCGAGCTGTTCCACCGCGGCGCCGGTGGGGGGCGAGCCGGGCTCGGACTGGCGATCGCAAAGGCGTTCGTGGAGGTGCACGGCGGCCGCATCGGAGTAGGAGGCGCCCGTGGGGGCGGGGCTCGCTTTGTCATGACCGTGCCGGCGGCCCCAGCGCTCGCCGCCAAGCTTCCCGCCGAGGACGGGGTCTTCTCGTGACCCGGGTGCTCGTCGTCGACGACGACCCAGCCCTCTTGCGAGCCCTCCGGATAGGCCTTGACGCACGAGGCTTCGATGTCATCGTGGCCCGAACCGGGTCCGAAGGGCTCTCGCGCGCGGCCCAAGCCAGGCCCGAACTCATCGTGCTCGACCTCGGGCTGCCCGACCTCGACGGCGTCGAGGTCTGCAGGCGGCTACGACAGTGGACCGAGGTGCCGGTGATCGTGCTGTCCGCCCTCGACAGCGAGGACCGCAAGGTGCTCGCGCTGGACAGTGGCGCAGACGACTACGTCACCAAGCCGTTCGGGATGCAGGAGCTGGAGGCTCGCCTCCGGGTCGCCCTCAGGCACGCGGCCGCCCGGGACCCCTCCTCGGCCCTTGTGACCATGACTGTGGGACCTATCTCCTTGGACCTCGCCGCTCGCGTGGTCGAGGTCGGGGGCAGGCCGGTCGACTTGACGGCTCGGGAGTTCGACCTGTTGGCGTTTCTGGCCCGCAACGCCGGCAAGGTCTGCACCCACAGGACCATCCTCCGCGAGGTCTGGGGGCCCGGCTACGGGAACGAGACGCACTACTTGCGCGTCTACGCCAGCCGGTTGCGCCGCAAGCTGGGTGAGGAGGCGGGCCCGCTCCTGCGGACGAACGCGGGAGTCGGCTACCAGCTCGTGGATGAGCGACCGGGTCAGCCCCCCGGCTCTGGCGGGGGTGGAGGTGCCTGCCATGACGTCGCGGAACCAGGTGCCGGTGATTCCGAACCACCGGGCGCCGGAGGGGTCTGACCGCCGGAGGGCGGCTGCCAGCTGGACGGAGGAGCCTGAGCTGGGCCAGAGCCGTAGCCCGCTGGGCCAGAGCCGTAGCCCGCTGGGCCAGAGCCGTAGCCCGCTGGGCCAGAGCCGTAGCCAGGGGACGGCGGCGGCAGCCACGGCGGCGGTGGGTACCCGCCAGGCCCAACTCCGTACCCGCCTTGGCGATACCGACGAATCTCCTTTTGGACAGGCCAGTCCGAGAAGGCGAACACGAAAAACATCACGATGTTCACAAGCGGGACCAGTGCCAAGAGGACGAACCAGCCCGAGTAGCCGGCCTTCGAGATGATCTTCACCGTTCCCACGATCACTGCCACGACGATCGCCAAGTAGACGACAGCGGCGATCGCGCCGTCCGGCCCGACCAAGCTTGCCAAGATGAGCATCTTCGACCGCCTCTTGCGGGGGAACTCCGCGCTGTCTCAGTCAGCGGCCGGGGACCCGCCTTGGAGGCGAGCGTAGACCGGACAAGCGGCCGGGCGCGGCAGCTGCTGCGCCCGGCCATCACCTGGCCGTCCGCTCGGCGAAGGTGAGCCGGTTCAGCCCCCGGACGGGGGCGGCGAGCCCTCTGGCGGTTCCTCGGTCGCAGACGAGCCGCCTGAGGCCGGGGTAGAACCACCTGGCGTAGCTGGCACCTGGCTACCTGGCGACGGGTTCGGCGGGGTCACTGAGCTACCTGGCCAAGGCGGTGGCGAGCCGCTCGGTTGGGCCGGCACCGGCCCACCTGGCGAGGGCGGCATGGCGCCACCTGGCGGGTACGACGGTGCGCCACCTGGCCACGGCGGCGGACCAGATGGAGGCGGCACAGGACCACCTGGCGCCGGTGGCCAGCCGGACTGAGGGTACTGAGGGCCGCCGGAACCGTAGCCCGCGGGCCCCGATCCGTATCCACCGGGACCGCCGGGACCGTAGCCCGCCGGCGGCCACGGTGGCGCGGGATAACCACCGGGTCCGGCCCCACCCTGGCGATAGTTCCGAAGCTCCTTGTCGACAGGCCAGTCCGAGAAGGCGAACACGAGGATCATCACCAGGTTGAGCAACGGGACCAGGAGCACGAGAGACCACCACGCCGAATACCCCGCCTTCGGGAGAATTTTCGCCGCGGCCACGATCAGTACCACGACCAGGATCAGCTCGAGGAAGACAAGGCCTCCACTGCCTCGGTGTACAGCGGACAGCAGATCCATCCTCGACCACCTCTCCGTGGGTGCGCTCCCGTTCCGAGTCAGTCAGGTGCCGACCACCCACCCTGTCAGGCGAGCGTAGACCGCACCCAGCCCGGCCGCAGTGATCTTTGCCACCATCTGAGCGCTCGACTCGGCAATGCTGAGCACCGAGAGAGGAGGCCCATGCCAGGGGTCGTCACCCCAGCGCCGTATCTGGTGGCCGTCCTCCTCGTCCCGGCCGCCGCCACGACCGCGGGTCGCCGTCGTGGTTGATCGCGCCAAGCCCGACGCCACGTCGCAAGGCCAGCCGGCGTCGGGACTGCACCTTCATAGCTGGCGCGACCGGGCGATAGTGGCCACCGCGCTGGTCGCCACCGCGGCTGGTTTCGGGCAATTCGGTGCCGTCGCGGCGCTCGGCGACGTCGCGAAGCATTTCGGCCACATCACCCACGGTGTCACGATCGCCGAGCAGGCAGGCCTGTCGGGGACCAAGCTCGGAATCGGCCTTGCCGTGCTCCGCCTTGCTTCCCTCGGAGGGCTGCCGCTCGCCGGGCTGGCCGACCGGTTCGGGCGCCGCCGAGTGATGCTCTGGACGTGCGCGCTCGGGCTGGCACTGACGGCCGTGTCTGCTGTCAGCCCGACCTACTGGTGGTTCGTGGCCATCTTCGCCCTCGGACGTCCCCTGCTCAGTGCCACCTCAGGCGTGGCGCAGGTCACCGCCGCCGAGGAGACGGACTCATCAGAGCGCGCCAGCGCGGTCGCGCTCATCGCCGCCGGCTATGGGATCGGGTCGGGCCTGATCGCCATCGTGCACAGCCTCGCGTCGAGCACGCTCGGCTTTCGCGGCGTCGTCGTGCTAGCCCTCGTGCCGCTGGCCGGTCTGCCCTTCGTCGCGCGCCGGGTCGTCGAGCCCGACCGCTTCAAAATCGCGGCCGCCTCCGGAGAGCACCCACTGCCCGTTCTTGGGGCGGTCAGTCGGCGCTTCCGCCGCCGTTTGCTCATCGTCGCCGCGCTGACGTTCGCGATATCGGTCGTGACGGGCCCGGCGGACAGTTTCTTCTTCCTGTACGCGCAGAACGTCGTGCGCTTCTCCGGTACGGCGACGGCACTGCTCGTCGCCGGCGCCGGGATCACCGGGCTCGCCGGGCTGCTCCTTGGCCGCTTCCTCGCCGACCGAGTCGGGCGTCGTCTCGCGGCGGGCGGCGCCATGATCGGCATGGCATTGTTCGGAATGCTGATCTACAGCGGCTCAGCAGCGGGCGCCGCCGTCGGCTATCTGCTCGAGATCTTCGCCGCGTCGTCTTTTGCCGCTCCTGCCGGGGCGCTCACGAACGAGCTCTTCCCCACCTCGGTTCGCGCTTCGGTGATCGGCTGGGAGATCGCAGCAGGCGTCTTGGGGGCTACCGCCGGGCTGTTGGCATTCGGAGCAGTGGCAGATGTCGGCAACCGCTTCGGCATTGCGGCAGTCGTGGTGTTCGCCGCCACGATCCCCGCTACGGGCCTGTTCGCATTCTTGCCCGAGACCCTCGGCAAGGAGCCCGAGGACCTCTGGTCCGAGGCCGGCTGATCGCTCTCCTCCCGGACTTGGCGCCGGACGGGTGCCGCAAGCGCCCCCGGGCGCCCACAAGCGCCGCTCAGGCTCAGCGGGCGAACACGTGCCAGCCCAACCAGAGCCAGCCGACCATGAGGACGAGCCGACCCGCGAGGTGTCCCCGCAAGCTGCGGAAGATCTGCGCCGTCGTGGGCCAACCGTGATCAAGCCGTCGACTCGCCACCCCGCAGGCCCCAAGGGCGCAGGCCGCCATCACCCAGAGGGCGATGTTCACGCGTGCCGTCCAGGGCGCGTCGAGACGAAGAAGCCACAGGCGCCCCAACAGACGAAAGCCACCGCGCGAGCGGCTCGATGGTCGGGCCCGATCACATCGTTCGCCATGGAGCTCAGGGTCGGATAGAGGCTGCGTGGGCCGTGGAAGAGCTCCCAGAGCTCAACGGCGATGACGAACCCAACCGCCAGCATCCACGAGACGATGCCCCGTGTGCGCAGCGCTGCATCCTGGACACGCCCGACCGTGTGGACCTCGGCCTGGTAGGGGGCGAAGCTCCTCCGACGGTCCAACACCGCGCCCGTGGCGAGCACGGCGACGGCAACGGAGAAGGTCACGACGCTCGACTCGAGCCCGAAAGGACGCATGGCGGCTTCGAACCAACCACAGACGGCGAGGCCGACCAGCACTGCGCTTGCCGCCACAGCCTTCTTCGGCGATGTCAAGATGCCCGCCACAGCCCGGTCGCGCCGAGGAACCCGTCTTGCGGCGGTCTCGATGGCACCGCCTCAGAATCTGCAGGCATGTCTCCTCGATCCCCGGGAGTTGTCGCCCCGGTGCCGGACGACGACGACAAGTCATGCTAAGCGCAAGGCGCCTGGAGAAACGGGATTGAAGCGAGAGCAAGACCCGAGGACCCCGAGCGCCGTGAGGGTGTGAAGTAGTCTCGGCGTTGCCTGCGGGCCGGGGGACGGAGATGGCCGGGGCTCTATTGGGAGGAAGTCATGACCGAGCAGTACCTGCCTGAGATCTACTCGCGTTTTCGGGAGCGGTTCCCCGAGCTGTCGGAGAATCTCGACGCCCTCGCGGAGACCGCGAACGCCGGTCCCCTGGACGAACGCACCAGCCGCCTCGTAAAGCTCGGCATCGCTATCGGAGCGATGGCCGAAGGCGCTGTCCGCTCCAACGCCCGGCGCGCCCTGCAGGCAGGGGCGACGCCCGAAGAGCTGCTCCACGTCGTCGCCCTCACGGTGACCACGCGAGGTTTCCCAGCAGCCGTGGCGTCATACTCCTGGATCGAGGACGTGCTCGGCTCGAGCCGCTGAGGCGCTAACGAATCGGCTTCGAGCGCACGGACCGACCGCCAAGACGGCAATCTGCGCAGATACTGCTCGTCGTCCGGCCCGTCAAGACCGGGTGCGAACCGCCCAGGCGGCGCAGTGCCGCCGCCGGCAGCCCGGCGCCGAGCGACGCTCCGCAAACCTCGCAGGTGGCAGTCGGCCCGGTTGCGACAACTCGGCGACCGGCCGTCATGACAGCGCTGTCGAGCGCTCTCTCGAGGGTGACGACCCTCTCAGGGCAAGCGGCCACACAGGCCTCGCATGCAGTGCAGCGCGAAGGGTCGAAGCTGAGGCGGAGCGATCTGCCGCCAGTCCGGTCAGCCTCGAGCGCGCCCGTCGGGCAGACAGTCACGCAAACCTCGCACAGAGAGCAGCCGGCCGCGTCGATCCCGACCACTCCGAGCGAGCAACCCGGGCCGTCGGCTCGCCATCTTGCCCGGGCTGGCTCGAAGGCTCCCAGCACGGCCAACGCCTGCATCGTCGCCTCGGGCTCGCGCAACTCGATCCGGACACCTCCCGCGGCCTGCGCGCCCTTCGCGGCGCCAGATCGCCCCGTTGCCTCGGGCGGCGATCGCCGACCTGCCACTCCAGATGGCAATGGCCGGCCCGGTACAACCGGCGGCACGGGGCTCTGGACAAGCAGGTCTCCCGCCCCAGAGGGCGCCTCGATAAGAAAACCGAGCACTTCTGCGAGTTGTCCGAGAAAGCTCGCTAAGTCGCCGGCGCGCTTTTCGCAGTTGCCGTCCTCGCAGGCGACGACGCGTGCGCTCACTCCGGCCCTCGCCAACTGGAGCAGCCATCCAGCGGTCACCATCTCCAGCGACGGCACGCGGAGCACCAACCATTGCTCCCCGAGCCGGGGCCCGGTCTTCGAGTGCTGGCAGGCGAGCGCGACTCCTGTGGCCGACCTCCGCCGTCCGATCGACTCGACCAGAACCCCAACCGCAGCACCCAAACCGTCCAAACCGGCACCGGGAAGGGCAAAAGCCCCACTGCGGCAGGCGGTCACGCAGGCACCGCAACCCTGGCAGTAATCGCCGTCGACCACCAGACCACTGGCGTCTCGGTGAAGCGCCCCGTGCGGGCAAGCCAGCACACAGGCGGTACAGGCAACTCCCCCTTTGCAGCGCCCAGGTCGCCACACGACGATGGGATGGCGTGCGCCACTTACACCGCGAAGCAAGGAACGACGGGACACTCCCCCAGCCGAGAGCCTCGTCCGCTCCCGCACCGGCGCCTCGAGGTCGGCCTCGATAACGCGCGCCACCCCGGCGCTGAGCAGGGCCATGGACTGCTCGAGCACGACCCGCCCAGGGGTGGCCAGTCCGGGGGTGGCCAGTCCGGGGGTGGCCAGTCCGGGGGTGGCCTCCGCGCCACCCGCCTTCTCGGCGTAGGCCGCCGACGGTCGCAGATCGACGATGTCGGTCCCGGCGGCCGTCACGCCTGTTCGCCGCAGCGCGGCGAGCAGCTCCCCCCGTCGTTCCGAGGCTGCCCGGCACCCGAGGACCACGCGTGCCGGGCGATGAGGCGAAAGCGCATCGCCAAGGGCTCGTGGTCCTTCGCAGACGCCGGGGACCACCAGCACGACCGTGCCCGGCAGCTCCCGGCGCAAGCGGAGCACAAGTTCCCCGACGCGAATCGGCGCCGGAGCGCCACCCACATCCCCACAGACCACAACGACAGGTGCCTCCTGGGAGCGCATCAGGCGCCTCCTGGGCGCGTCTCAGGCGCCTTGAGCGCTCGCATCAGCCCGAGTCGGCAGCAGCAAAGTAAGCCTTGATCGCCGCCAGCCAGTCGAGGGTGAGAGCGGCCAGGTCACGATAAAACGCCACGGCGGCGTCGTGGGTCACCGCTCGGCACAGTCGTGGCAGGAATTGACCGAGGTGCTCCTCGAAGAGCTGGCGCGCGACCGGCTCGGCACCTTCGAGCGACAAGGCGTAGGCAAGCGCCTCGAGCTCGATGGCGACGTGATCTGGTAGCTCGCACGACCCCGAGGACACCTGCAGCCCGAGCTCGCGGTAGATCGCCTTGAGCTCGGCCGTGCACGGACCCATCAACGTCCTGCGGATGTCGAGTGGGACGTCCTCGCGCCAGAACGACTCATAAGGTGGGCAGGGAACCTGTCCCGGGCCCACGAAGAGGCGCTCGTACTCGTCGAGTAGACCGAGGGACTCCTCGCCTCCCTCCGGCACACGCACGGGCGCCCCCGCGGGCTCGCTCGAAAGCAACTGGTGCTTCTCGGCGAGCAAGTCGCGGGCCTCGACCCAGCTCTCGACTTCCTCGGGCAATGGCCGGCTCCAGAAGTGGCTGAGCAGATCGGCAGCAACCCCGATCGTCTCGCGACCGGGCGGGCTCGTGGCACTGCGGGTGCCGTCCCCGTCGTGACCGCTCGCCCCAAGCCCCGCTCCGCCACCGTTGAGGCCTACCTCCCCGGTGCTCATGATCCCGCCGTTGTTTCGGCGATCGCGGCCTTCGCGCGGTGCTCTCCTGCCGGCGCGCTCTCGATGACATGAAGGCTCTTGTAGCCGATGGTGACGAGCGCCGCGAACAGCGCCACCAGGCCGAGCACGATGCCGATCTCGACCCAGGTCGGGTGGTACCGCCCGATGAGCTGGAACGAGGAGGTGGCCGGGTTGTAGGTGCCGACGGCGTTCCCCGGCGGGTACTGAGTAAGCGGGTTGACGAAGCCGAGAACGACGAGCTCGATGCGGAAGGCATAGACACCAACGATCACGAGCACGGCCGAAAGGCCGAGGGCACCGGGCAGCTTCTTCAGCCGTGGCACGACCAGGAAGGCGAGGGGGATGACGCCGCCCACGATCCACTCGACCCAGAACAGCCACGCCCAGGGGCCTCCCGGGAGCACGAGGTTGAGGGCGGAACGATCAGAGGGCACGTTGCCCCAGAGCACGGTGATGTAGTCGCAGCCCACGAAGAACAGATCGATGATGAGGCTCACGGTGATGAAGCCGCGCAGCCACCTCCGCGTGTCCTCCGCCAGCTCGATCTTGCCGTAGCGCTCGGCACAAAGCGCCAGCAGCGTCACGAGGGCGGTACCGGAGAGCACCGCCGAGACGACGAAGAGCGGGGCCATGAGCGAGGTGTTCCACCAGCTGCGGGCGATCTGGAGGCCGAAGATCCAGGCCGTCACCGAGTGGAGCAAGATGGCCGTCGGCAGGCCGACGTAGGCCATCACGCGCATGACCTTGCGCCAGCGGCTCGGCTCGGCGGCCTGACGCTGGAGGACGTAAAGGTCCACGACGGAGAAGACGAAATAGACCGTGATGATCAAGATGTCCCAGATGAGGGGGGAGGTCCAGTTCGGGTGGATGAAGATGTTGATGATCCGGATCGGCTTGCCGAGGTCGGGGATGATCATGAGCGCCGCCACGGCCACGCAAGCGGCGGCCGAGAGGACGCCGAGGCGCGAGAGCGGTCTCAGGGCCTTGATGCCGAACACCTCGGCGCTCGAAGCCATGATGAGGCCGCCCGCCGAGAGGCCGATGAAAAAGGCGAAGGTGAAGATGTACATGCCCCAGGAGACGACGTCGCGCATGCCCGTGGCGGCGAGGCCGTAGTGGAGCTCGTCGATCCACGCCCCGAGCCCCCAGGCCATGAGGGCGACCAGCGCCGCGTACCAGGCCCAGATCGGGCGGAAGGTGCGGGTCGCGCGTGCGGGAAGTGCTGCGGTAGTTGTGGCCATGGCCGCCTCCTCAGCTCTCGCCCGGCACGCGCCTGGCGACCGGGAGGTAGTAAACGTTCGGGTTCGTGCCGAGCTCGGGGTGGAGCTGCTCGGCACCACCGCTGTTGACGAATTCGCTGACCTGGGACTCGGGGTCGTTCAGGTCGCCGAAAATGCGGGCCCCCATCGGGCAGGCCACGACGCAGTAGGGCTCTTCGCCTACGTCGATGCGCTCGACGCAGAAGGTGCACTTCTCGACGACTCCCTTCGGGCGCTCGGGCGTGAACACGAGACGGTCCCCGGTCCAGTACTCCTTGCCGTAGCCGACGACGCCACCGGGCGCGTACTGGGCATCACCCCAGTTGAAGATGCGCACGCCGTAGGGGCACGCTGCCATGCAGTAACGGCAGCCGATGCAGCGGTTGAAGTCGATGAGCACTGTGCCGTCGTCGCGGCGGAACGTCGCTTGTACCGGGCAGACCTTCACGCACGGGGCGTCGTTACAGTGTTGGCAGGCGACCGGCAAATACGCAAGTTCGCAGTCGGGGTAGGTGCCCCAGGGCACGTCCAGGTTGTCGCTGGCGGGGGCCTTGGCTGTCGTCGACTGGTTGGGCGCGGTCGTAAGGATACGGTTCCACCAGTAGCCGAGCGGCTCGTTGTTGATCTGCTTACAGGCAAAAGCGCACGACCAGCAACCGATACAACGGTTCGTGTCGACCACCATGACGTGGTGCGGGACGTAGTTGTTCTTGGCAGCCATGGCGATCACGCTCCTGCTGGTTCGACTTGGACGAGGACGTCGTAGTACGCCGCGTTGGATGGGAAGTTCGGGATGAGCGACTGAGCGGGTTTGGCGATCTGATGAGTCAGGTTGTTCGGATGACCCTCGATGTAATGCTTGACCCGGATCGTGTCCCAGCCCCCCTGGTAGCAGTTCACGACGCCGGGCTTCATCGACTCTGTAAGACGGGCCCGCACCTTCATCTGGCCCCGGTCGTTGAAGATCCTCACGACGTCGCCGTCGGAGATGCCCCGGGGAGCGGCGTCGCGGGGGTTGATCTCCAAGAAGCCGTCACCGCCGTTGTTGACCTCCTTCAGCCAGGGCAGGTTCACGAACTGCGAGTGGGTGCGGAACTTGGTGTGGGTCGAGAGGAAGACGAGCGGGTACTTCTTGTAAAGAGGGTTCGTCGGTGAAGCCTCGATCGGTTCTTTATGGTCGCAGAGGGCCTGGTCGTAGGGGATCAGCATCTCGACGTAGAACTCGATCTTGCCGCTCTTTGTCGGGTACTGCTGGTTGAAGAACGGCAGCCACGGCATCGGGTCGGTGTTGAGGTGCACCGCCTCGGTCGTGAGACGCTCCCAGGTGAGGCCTTGCACCGACGGGTCGGCGTCCGGCTGGCCGAGGTGCATTATCTGCTTGAGGAACTCCTCGGGGGTCTCGGTGAAATACTGGCCTACCCCCATCTTGTCGGCGATCATCCGGATGGCGTCGAGATCCGACTTCGACTCGAAGAGAGGGTCGATGATCTTAGGCATGAACTGCAGGTAGAAGTTGTTCGACGAAAGGAGGTCGGTCTTCTCGAAATACGTGCAAGCGGGAAGAATGACATCGGCCAGGTCCGCCGTCGCCGTCAGCGAGTAGTCGGAGACGACGACGAACTCGAGCTGCTTCACCGCCGCGATGACCCGGTTGCGGTCGGACATTTGCTGGGCGAAGTTGTCGATCGGGAACCAGGCCGCCTTCACGGGGAAGGGTTTGCCCTTCTCGACGGCGTCGCAGAAGTCCATCGGCTCGAGCAAGGTGTAGATCGTGGTGCCCTTCGGCGCCCAGAAATCGCCGAGGTCGAACGGGGCGAAGGTCGCCGCCATTCCGCCGGCAAATGTTGTCACCCCTCCGCCGTGAACGCCGATGTTGCCCGTGATCGCTTGCAAGGTCAAAAGCGCCTGCATGTGCAAGTCGCCGTGGTACCAGTGCGAGAGTCCGAAGCCGACCCTCACCGCGAGGGGCTTGCTCGCCCCCCATACCCGGCCGAGGGAGACGACCTGGGCGGCGGGCACGTCGGTCAGCTTCTCGGTGTACTCCGGGGTGTACTTGGCGGCCATGTCTTTGAGCGCCTGCAGGGCGGTGCTCGCCTCGAGGCCGGCGACGGCGTGCGTGCCAAGGACCGCCGCGGTCTTCACCGTGGGGTCGCTCGCCGCCTTGATCTTGTGGTCCGATTCGTCGAAGACGACATAGTCGTCCTTGGCGCCGGGGATGACCTTGTTCGCGCGAAGCCATGTGCCGTCCCGCGGGTCGATCAGGTAAGGGCCGACCGTGTTGGCACGGATGTAGTCAGTGTCGTAGGTGCCGTTCAGGAAGATCTGGTGGATGATGCCGTCGATGAGGGCCGTGTCAGCGCCTGGGCGGATGGGCACGAACTCGTCTGACTGGGCACAAGTGACCGTGAAGCGGGGATCGACCGAGATGAGGCGGGTGCCGTTCTGGTCCCTGGCGTCGCACATGACCCGCCAGTCCGGGAGGGAGGTCTCAGCGACGTTGTTGGCCCAGAAAACGATCGTCTTGGCGCTCATGAAGTCGACCGACTCGTGACCGGTGAAAAAGCCACCGGCGTTGGCGGGATTGGTCGGGTCGACAAGGACGTAATTCCATCCTGCTGGGGTCGCGGAGTCGCCCTCGTTGTCGCCCTCCGAGTCTCCGGCCGAGGCGCCGATGACGCTCGCGAAGCGGAATCCCGCCCCGATGACGCCTTCGAGCACCGCCAGTGAGCCGGTGTAAGGGGCGACCCACACCGCCGTCTTGCCGTACTTCGCCTGGATCCGCTTGAAATTGTCCGCGATAAGCGTCGTCGCCTCGTCCCAGGTGATGCGCTGCCACTTGCCCGAACCGCGCTCTCCGACGCGCTTGTAGGGGTACTTGATCCTGTCCGGGCTGTAGGTGTTCGAGATCTGTGACAGGCCCCTGAGGCAGATGCGGGGATGGAAGGTCGGCGCCGGCTTTCCTGAGATCGTCGTTGCCCCCCAGCTCGCCGGCCCGATCATGGTCACGCGTCCGTCCGTGACGTGGACGAGATGCCCACAAGCGCCGTCGCAGTTGTTGGAGTGGCCTGTCCGGTAGACGACCTCCTTGCCCGTCAGGAACTCCTCATCGCTCGCGAGGTCACCAGTCGACGGCTCCAAGAAACGCAGGTGGTCTGCCACAGCCAGCCCGCCCACTACGGCCGCACTGCCTCCGAGAAACGATCGCCTCGAGAACTTGGACATCATCCCTCCCCGGCTTGCTGCACCCACAGATCAGTACGCATAAGTCCATGTAAACAGGGCCCTACCTCGGCGCCCAGGGCCGAAAGACCTTGTGGTGACCACAAAGGACCCGGCACAAATATCACTCCCGCGACGACAGCCGCCCTCTTGCGCAAGCGACGGAGATTGTGTTAGAGGCACCTGTCCTCGCCAGTGGCCCGACACGCGCGCCGGGGGCACTGCCACCTCGATCGAGCTCGACGCCGCGGCCTCGTGGTCTCCTCCCTCCTTCGCCCGGATCTGAAAGTCTTTCTTGCAACGATTATTCACACGGTAGCAATGGCCCGACTGACTGGCTTACTCCTTTTACCTACTTGCTTCTGAGATCTATAGGTTGTATTTGTGACGAGAATGCATAATAATAAGAATATGCCGGGCGCCGAAAAGGGGCCGGAGGCAGACCGCGTTGGCCGCGGGCGACCCCGGCAAGTGATGATGAGCGTGCTTCGCCGTTCCGGCCGACCTCTCGACGCCACCGAGGCCGGGCGTATCGCCGGTCTGCACCGCAATACCGCGCGTGCGCACCTCGAGGCGCTGGTCTCGGTCGGCCTGGTGCTGCGAAGGATCGAGTTGCGCACGACCCGCGGCCGTCCCCGCGTTCTCTACGAGAAGGCCGGGGACGCAAACGACGAACGAGCAGGTTCTCCGGTGGGGGTTGACCTCGGCTACTTGCAGCTCGCCCAGTCGCTTGCCGGCCAGCTCAGCGAAATGGAGGACGCAGCAGGCGAGGCAGTCCGAGCGGGACGAAGATGGGCGGCCGCCGTCGACTCGTCACCGCTCAGTCCCGGCCGCCTCACGCCGGTCGAAGCGATCGACACCGTCGCAGGTCTCTTCGAAAGGCTTGGGTTCGATCCCGAGCCAGTGTTGGACGAGGGCCGGGTCTTGCTGCATCGCTGCCCGTTCTTGGAAGTGGCAAAGGAAGTCAGGCCGATCGTCTGCAGCATGCACCTTGGCATGTTGAAGGCGACCTTGGAGCGCCTTCACGCCCCCCTCGAGGTGACCGGGTTCCACCCCCTCGTCCAGGAAGATCCCCTCCTGTGTGTCATCAACCTGGCTGAGAAGTCGAAAGTACGGCCTCAGGAACCGATTAGCCCCAGGCGGAACGCGTGAGCGGCATCCCGCTGCGACCGGCGTCGGGCACTACACCGAGCACCTGGTGCACGGCGACGCCGCCGTTCTCGAAGCCGATCACGGACGCGGCCATGTAGAGCCGCCAGATCCGGACACGGGTCAGCCCCACTTCGGCCACGGCCGCGTCCCAGTTGGCCTCGAGATTGGCCACCCACGCACGCAAAGTCCGTGCATAGTGCTCGCGCAGCGACTCGACGTCGCGAACCTCGAACCCTGCCCGCTCCATGGCGAGCACGACATCGCCCACGTCGAGCAGCTCGCCATCGGGGAAGACGTAACGGCCGAAGAAGCTCCACGGTCGCAGCCTCGATCCCCCTACCTCGGAGATGGCGTGGTTCAACAACCTCCCCTCGGGTGAGAGCAGATCGCGCAGGGTCTCGAAATACTGGGCCGTCCGTAGCTTGCCGACGTGCTCGAACATGCCGACCGAAGCGATGGCGTCGAAGCGTTCGCCTCTCAAGTCCCTGTAATCCTGCACGCGGATCTCCACACGGTCGCTGAGGCCCGACGCGGCCACTCGCTGGCGGGCGTAGCCGGCCTGCGCCTCGCTCAAGGTGATGCCTACGACCGTCGCGCCGCAGCTGGCCGCGGCGTGCATGGCCATCGTGCCCCACCCGCAACCGACGTCCAGCAGTCGCAGCTGCCGGCCCTCGCGCAGCCCGAGCTTGCGGCAGATCAGCTCGTGCTTGGACTCCTGGGCTTGTTCGAGGCTCATGGCCGGGTCGGCGAAACGGGCGCACGAGTAGGTCATGGTCGGACCGAGCACGAGCTCGTAGAAGTCGTTGCCGACGTCGTAGTGGTGAGTCACTGCTTGGGTGTCCCGACGCTTGGAGTGCCGCAAACCCCCGACGCGGGCCTCTTCGGGCGGGGCGGGCAGCGGAAGACCTATGGCGCCGGCCCGATAGGCGGCGGCCAAGGCGGGGCGCACGGCGCGAAGACCGACGCGCAAGTCCCGGGGCGCGACCGCATGCAGGCTGTGGAACATGGCGATCAGGTCACCCTCGAGCTCGACGTCACCGGCCACGTAGGCGCGCCCGAAGCCGAGCTCGCCCGGCGCCCAGAGGATGCGTCGCAAGGCGTCGACCGTACGCACGCGGATGATGCCGGGGCCGTCGGTGGGCCCGAAGCCACTGCCGTCCCACAGCTCGACGCGCACAGGGACCTCCCCGCCGAGCAGGCTCCGTACGAGCGGAGCCAGCGCGTGGGCGGCGCTCCTGCGCCGTAGTTGGGGAGCACCTACAGATCTGAGCGTTGGTGGTTTGGGCTCGGTGGAACCGCCCCCTCGCGGAATCGACGACTGCTCGGTGACCATCGGATACCTCCCGCGCTCTTTTGATGCGCCGCTCGCCGGCGACGCGCTCAGCTGAATCTCCCGTCTCCCGGGCCGACAAACGGGCCTGAGTTGAGAATATCTGCGCGGGCGCGCCTCCGGTCGGGCTCGAGGTCGCGACCGGGCCTTGTGCGTCACACAGCGCCGGGCCGTGGACCTGCGTGCTCGGGACGCTCAGGCGCCGCCGGGCACCGTTTCTCGGATCCGGGCAGGTACGGCCTTCAGGGTGGGTGCTGACGGAGCTGCGCTGGAGAGGATCCGAGAGACATAGGCGGCGATGTAGTCGGCGAGATACATGCTTCCCGCCATGTTCAGGTGCACGCCGTCCAGTCGCACCTCTCTCGGCCGGCCGTCGAGGATACGCGTGGCCACATAGCTCCCGTGCGAACCGTTCAGGACCGTGCCGGGGTTGAAGAAGGTCACGCCGCGATGCGTGGCCGCCTCTTGCGCGCAGACCTCGTCCATGGCCTGCATGTCGGCCGACAGCTGCGGGTCCTGCATCGCCGGCTCTCCGATCCAGAGCACCTTCGAGCCCTCGCGAACGAGCGAGGTCATGACCGCCGCCACCCTGGCGGCATAGGCCTGTTTCCACAACGGGCTCCCGACTGGCTGGTAGGTCCCGTCGGCCAACAGCTCCTGGCCATCGTTGGCACTGCCCATGTAGATCACGAGCCGTGGCCGGCGTGCCGCGACGACGGCGAGAAGATGACTGGGCCAGTCGAAGAACTGGGGAACGACGAGGCCGGAGCCCACCTGGTACTCCACCAAGGTTCTCAGCTCCGGCGAGGTGACGTGATAGGTGTCCCAAGCCCATTCGGGCCCGGCAGCTGTCGAGTCGCCCGCGAAGTAGATCGGGGGCCCGGGTGGCCCGGGCACGGGCGCGGCCGCAGCTTGTGTGGCCGGGTCATGAGCCAGCACGTCGTGTGCCAAGGCGACGAGCTGGTCGGTGTGCAGCTCAGAGAAATCGCCCACCTGTTGCCAGAGCAGCCAGTAGGAGGTGCCCGAAGCCGTGAAGTACAGGTAGCGGTTGTTGGCGATGATGGCTTGCTGGCCGAGACCGGTGACCGTCACCAGCGTGTCGACGTACTGAGTCGCGCTGTCGAAGGACGTGTCCGGCTCGACCGCGAGAGCCAAGAAGGCGTCGGTGCCCACGAGCCACTGGCAATAGGGATAGGTCGGGGTCGCCGGGCTCACGGGGCCGCCGAACTGGCCCGCTATCTGCGCCCTGCTGAGCAGCCTGCAGGCGACCCGGGTCGCCTGATCACCGAGCGAGCCGTCGTCGATCCGAGGCGGAGCGGCAGGTTGCCTCGGTGGCGGTTGAGTGCTCGTCGTCGTCGCGGTGCTGCTCGTCGTAGCGGTCGTGGTGGTCCTAGACAGGGCGGTGCTGGTTGTCGTCGGTCCGTGCTCCGAGGCGGCCGAACGGCAACCCTCGACACTGACCGCGACGAGGAGCGCGGCAACGGCTGTGAGCCCAGCACTGCGGGCACGCGGCCGAGAAGAATGGAACCGGGCCACGAGGCAGAGGCTACGGCGACCGCCGAGCGGTGCGGGATCGCGGGGGACTTTCTGCTATTGCGATCCGGGAACGGCGGCCGGAGCGTACGACGGGCAGCGTTGCGCCGAACGGGCCAGACTCGAGGCGTGCAAGTTGATGCGAGTGCGCACCAACCCTTCCCCGCCCCTACCATGCCCGCCCGCGCGAAGGCCTGGCCGTGAACCTTCGCGCCATCGAGCTGCGCCGGGTCTGCCTGCCCCTGGTGTCGGTCTTTCGAACATCGTCCGGGACCGAGGCGGTCCGAGAAGCACTTCTGGTGCGCGTCGAGTCCGACGAGGGCGAAGGTTGGGGCGAGTGCGTCGCAGGCTCGGATCCCTTCTACTCCTCGGAGTACGTCGACTCTGCCTGGCTCACTCTCGAGCGCTACCTCGGGCCGCGTCTGCTTGGCCAAGCAGATCTCGCCGCCAATGACGTCCGGCGGCTTCTCGGCCGGTTCAAAGGTCACCGCATGGCCAAGGCGGCTCTGGAGATGGCCGTGCTCGACGCCCAGCTGCGCGTGGAGGGCATCTCGCTCAGCAGGTTCCTAGGTGGTGTCACCGACTCGGTGACGCCCGGCGTCGCCGTCGGCATCATGGGCTCGATCGAGTCGCTGCTGGAAGCCGTGGGCGAGTACCTCGACGCCGGTTACCGGCGGGTGAAGCTCAAGATCGAGCCCGGTTGGGACCTGGCTCCGGTGGCAGCCGTCCGGGAGCATTTCGGAGGCGTCCTCAAGTTACAGGTGGACGCCAACGGCGCCTACCAAAGGTCCGACATCGATCATCTCAGTCGGCTCGACCAATTCTCCCTGCTCCTCATCGAGCAACCCCTGGACGAGGAGGACCTCATCGGTCATGCGCTCTTGGCAGAGCACCTCGCGACACCTGTGTGCCTCGACGAGTCGATCGTCTCGGCCCAGAGCGCCGCCACCGCCATATCGCTCGGGGCGTGCTCGGTCGTCAACATCAAGGCGGGACGCGTCGGGGGTTATCTCGAGGCTCGGGCGGTCCACGACCTCTGCTTGTCGAAAGGCGTGCCCGTCTGGTGCGGCGGCATGCTGGAGACGGGACTCGGGCGGGCCGCAAACCTCGCCCTCGCCTCGCTCCCCGGCTTCACGCTTCCGGGCGACATCTCCGCCTCAGATCGCTACTTCCGCGAGGACATAACGGCGCCATTCCAGCTCGTAAACGGCCAGATCGCCGTCCCGACCGGCCCCGGGCTCGGGGTCGAGGTCCTGCGCCCGGTCCTGGACGATCTGACGACGCAGTTCGAGACGATCATGGGGGCCGAGCGGTGAGCTCAGTTGCTCACCTGTCGGCGCTTGACACCGCGACTCCGAAGACCTCAGCCCTCTTCACGTGTGTAGGGGATGCCGAGCGACGCAGGGGTCCCGATCCGGCGATTGGCCCAGCTCGTTGAGGCGGCGGCCAGCGCGATGACAGTCATCAGGAACGGCAGCGCCGAGTAGAACTCGGAGGGGAGCACGGTGATGTTGCGTGTCTGGAGCGTCGGTCCGAGAGCGGAGAAGACGCCGAACAGGTAGGCGCCCAGCACGAGCAGGTCGGGACGCCAGAAGGCGAAGATCACGAGGGCGATCGCGATCCACCCCATCCCGGCCGTGAGACCGTCGGTCCAGATCGGGGCGAGAGCAAGGGTGAAGTAGGCGCCCCCGAGACCGGCAAAGGCGCCACCGAGGAGCGTGTGCGTATACCGGTAGCCTGTCACGTTGATCCCCATGGCGTCCGCGGCGGCCGGGTTCTCACCCACGGCCCGGAGGTAGAGCCCGGGCCGGGTCCGGTACAGGTAGTACATGACGGCGACGACGAGCACCCAGGAGGCGTAGACGAACGCGTCCTGATTGAAAAGGAGCGGCCCGAGGATGGGTAGGTTCTTGAGGCCGAGCAGGTCGATGTTGTTGAACTGGTGGCGCCCGGCCACCCCACCGATGTTCCAGACCTGCCCCAGATACGAGGACAGGCCGATGATCCCGCCGAAGATCGTGATGGCAAGGCCCGAGACGATCTGGTTCACACGGATGGTGATCGTCAAGAAGGCATGGATGAGGGCCATCGCACCACCGGCCAGCATGGAGGCCAGAATGGCGAGAAACAGGATCAGTCCGGCGGCTCCGTGCATCTTCTGCGAGACGCAGAAGGCGGTCACCGCCCCCATGAGCATCATTCCCTCGACGCCGAGGTTGAGCACCCCGGAGCGCTCGGCGAGCAGCTCGCCGAGGCCGGCGAGGACGAGAGGGGTCCCGAAGGCGATAGCCGAGACCACGACAGCGAGGACGACGTTCGAGTTCATGACACCGCCTCTGTCGCAGTGACTGCACTGGCCGGGGTCGAAGCAACGGCGCGGTGGCGCAGGCCGATGCGGTAACGGGCGAGGATCTCACCGCCGAGGACGGTGAAGAGGATGATCCCCTCCATGGTGCCGACGAGGCCGGTCGGGAACGAGGGCCCCTCGAGGGCGAAGCCCGCGTTCGTGAGGCCGCCGATGAGCAGGGAGACGATCACGACAGCGAGCGGGTTGTAGAGGGCGAGCGCCGCCACCACGATTCCCGTGTAGCCGTACTGAGCCTGCTCGAGCCCGCGGGGGTCGAGCACATGGCCGAAGTCGCCGATCTGGCTCGAGCCGGCGATGCCGGCGATCCCGCCCGAGATCGCCATCACCGAGACGATCTTCCGTTTCGTGCGGATGCCCGAGTAGTTGGCCGCCTGGGGAGAGTCGCCCACGACCCGCATCTCGAAGCCGTAGCGCGTGGATTGGATGAGGAACAGCAAGCCGACGGCCAGGCCGACACCGAGCACGAAACCCATGGGCAGCACGAACGACCCGATGGTGATCCCCGGCCAGGAGGCACTTGGCCCCAGCGTCTTGCCGGTCGGGAACACCGAGGCTCCCGGCGTCGTCAGGTCCCGCCAGTAAGAGTCGCTGTCGTAGATCAGGTAGTACATGAAGAACCCGGCGACGTAGTTGAGCATGAGCGAGGTGAGGATCTCGTTCGTGCGCAGGTACGCCCGCAAGAGAGCCGGGATCGTCGCCCAGAGCATCCCGGCGAGGGCGCCGCCGATGACCATTGCGATTATGAGCAGTGGCCGGGGCCAGTCGCCGAGAACCAGCCCGGTCGCCGAGGCCCCGACGGCGCCCATGTACAGCTGACCCTCACCACCGATGTTGTAGGTCCTCATTCGGAAGGCGAAGGCAGCGCACAGACCGGTGAACAGCATCGGCGTGGCGTAGACGAAGGTGGAACTGAGGGCACCGTCGGCGGTGACCGAGGCCGAGTACATCTGGTGATAGGTCGAGATCGGGTTGTGGCCCGTGGCCAACAGCAAGATACCGGTGATGATCGCCGCCAGGAGAATGGACGCAAGCGGCACGGCTACTTTCAGCCACCCGGGCGTGTCCAGGCGACGTTCGACGCGCAGCGGCCCGATCATGCCACACCCGCCATCATGAGGCCTATCTGGTGCCGGTTGGCCTCAGCGGCCGAAAGGATCCCGACGACCCGACCGGTGTAGAAGACGGCGATACGGTCCGAGAGCTCGAAGATCTCGTCGAGGTCCTCGCTCACCATGAGGACGGCGACACCACTCTTGGCGGTGTCGACGAGAACTCGCCTCACGTACTGAGTGGCCCCGACGTCGAGGCCGCGGGTGGGCGAGGCCGCCACGAGCACACGCGGCTCCGAGGAAAGCTCCCGAGCGAGAAGGACCTTTTGGATGTTGCCACCGGAGAGCTGCCGGATGAGCGTGCGGGGTCCGGGGGCACGGACGTCGAAACGCTTGATCATCTCCTTCGCGTTCGCGATCTCCTTGCGATTCGACAACACTGGCCCGCGACGCATTTCCTTGCCCCGGTAGGACTTGAGTATCAGGTTCTCGGCGATCGACAGGTTGGGCGAGATGCCGGTTCCCATCCTGTCCTCGGGCACGTAGGCGACGCCGAGGTCGATGGCCGCCCTGGGGTCGCTCGTACGCAGGGGCTCCCCACCGATGGTGATCCTGCCCGCCGTCGTCGGTCGCAGCCCTGTGATGACCTCTGCCAGCTCTCGTTGGCCGTTGCCCGAGACTCCGGCGATACCGAGGATCTCCCCCGCGTGCACTTGCAGCGTGACATCCTTCAGTGCCTCAGCACCAAGGTCACCGCGCGCGCAAACGCCTGCCAGCTCGAGAACGACAGGTCCCGGCTCCCTTGTCCCCCTGACCGTCGCCTCCAAAGACACGTCCCGTCCGACCATCAAGCCGGCAAGGTGGTCCGCATCGGTGCCGACGGTCGGGACAGTTGTGATCGAATGGCCCTGGCGCAGGATCGTGACGCGGTCGGCGACCGCGAGGACCTCGGGCAGCTTGTGGGAGATGAAGATCACCGTCTGGCCGGCAGATGCCATGTCGCGCACGCTCGAGAAGAGCTGATCGGCTTCCTGCGGCGTGAGCACGGTAGTCGGCTCGTCGAGGATGAGGATCCTGGCGCCGCGGTAGAGGGCTTTGAGGATCTCGACCCGCTGGCGCTCTCCGAGGGAAAGCTGCCAGATCCTCGCCTGCGGATCGACGGGCATCTGGAAGCGGTCGGCCGCTTCGGCGACCGTCTTCTCGACTGTCCGAGGGGAAAAGCGCAGCCGCGACTTGGACCATCCGAGCACCACGTTCTCGGCGACAGTCATGCTCTCCACGAGGCGCAGGTGCTGGTGGACCATGAAGATGCCGGCGTTCTGGGCGTCCCTCGGGGAGTGGAACCTGACGGACTTGCCGTTGATGAACAGCTTGCCTTCATCGGGGCGGTAGAGGCCCATCAGGAGATTGCACAGCGTGGTCTTGCCGGCTCCGTTCTCGCCGAGCAGGGCGTGCACCTCCCCGGCTGCCGCCTCGAACGACACGTGGTCGTTGGCGACGACGCCGGGAAAGCGCTTCGTCATGTCGACGGCCTGCACCGCCAGTGCCCCCGGCGCAACGCCGGGGACGCTGGCGGAGGGGCCTGACGCCGAAGCCGAGCCGGTGGACGTACCCGCCTGCTCCGCTCCAGCGTCGAGCACAGAGTCGGTCACGGAGTCTGTTAACCCTTCGGGTTGCCGATGACGCCCTTTACGAACCAGCTGATCGAGTACTTCTGCATCACCGTGAGGGTGACTCCCTTCGGCACGACAATCTTGCCGTTCTGGCCGTAGATCGGCCCGGTGAACGGGTCGAAGGTGCCAGCGATAATGGCGTGCTCCTTGGCGAGGATCGCCGTGCGCGTCGCCTGGGTGACCGACTTGCCGAACGGTGCCATGACGACGAAGTTGTCGGCGAGGCTCCCGTACCAGAAGCGTGCCGTCCAGGTGCCGTCCATGGCGGCCTTGACTTCCTGGATGTAGTACGGGCCCCAGTTGTAGGTCGTCGCGGTCAGCCAGGCGTTGGGGGCGAAGGTCTCCTGGTTGGAGTCGTAGCCGGTCCACTTGAGGCCGTGCGCCTCTGCCACCTGGCCGGTCGTCGGGCTGTCCTGGCCGTCGCCGAGCACCGAGACGCCGGCGGAGACGAGGCTCTCAGCGGCAGTCCGCTCGGTCGCCGGGGCGAACCAGGTGTTCGTCCAGACGATCTTGACCGTCGCGGCCGGGTCCGTCGCCTGGGCGCCCATCGTGAAGGCGTCGACCTCACGTAGGCACTCTGGGATCGGGTAGGGGACGACGAAACCGATCTTGTTGTTGCCCGAAGCCAAGGCTGCCGCACCGGCCGCCATTCCAGACAGGTAGTCGCCGTCCTCGCCTGCCCCGTAGTACTCACCCAGGTGCTTGGGGATGACGGTCGTGCCGGTCGCCTGCTCGAAGATCACGTTCGGGTACTTGGCCGCGGCCGCGACCAGCTCCGGCTGGTAGCCGTAGGAGGTGGCGAAGATGATGTTCGCTCCCGCGTCGACAAGCTGGGTGATCACCTGCGTGCACTGCGGGCCCTCGGGCACGTCCTCCTTGTACATGGTCACGACGCGCCCACCGAAGTACTTCTGCACTTCCAGGCGCCCCACGTCATGGGCGTGCGTCCAGCCGGCGTCGCTCGGTGCTCCGACGTATATGAACGCGGCCTTGAAGGGGTGCTTCGTCGTCCACTGGCTGCCTGGGGCGCCGAGCGCCGCCAGCGGGTTGGCTGTGGTCTTCGTGCTCGCGCCCGAGGCGGAAAGGTTCACGACAGCTAGCGCGCCGATCATCGTGAAAGCGGCCAAGACCACCGCCACCTGCTTCATCCTGCTCATGACTTGTGTCTCCTCTCGAAACGACCGGCGGAGACCCGCCGGTCGTCTCATTCGCTCGCGAACCGGGTCTGCCCGGCTCGCCGGTACTCATCCAAGAATGCAAACTTTACGAACGCGTGTACAGGGTCATTCGGCCCTAACCGGCCGGCAGATCTCACCGTTGACGGCCCCCCGAAGTGCCTACCAGCACGTCGAGGAGGTTGTCCACCCGGCGTATCAGGCGGAGGGCGTCGCCCCGGGCAACCTCGACGCTGGAGAGCACACGCCGCCGCCACAACGGCGAACTCCGGTCTAGACGCGGAACGCGTGCAGAGGTCCTGCCCCTGGAATCATCCCGGCCGCGTCCGTCTCAAATCGGTACCTTGGTGATGTGACATGAGCAACTTCGAAACCGCTGAGGAAAAGGAGAGGCTATGGACGATATGACACCGGCGGGGGGCGCGGGTGGTTCGACCGGTGGTGGCGGCGGTGGGTCACTAGACCTGGATGCACCCCCGAGCACCGAGACCTACCAAGTCGGCACGCTGGAGATGCGTGGCATCGAGCTGATCCCCGAGTCTGACCGGAAGATGCGGCCTTCCGGGTTGTTCTGGATGTGGGCCGGGGCGATCTGGAACGTCGAGTTCCTCGTCTACGGAGCCCTCATAGTCTCGTTCGGTCTCTCGTTCTGGCAGGCGGTGCTGGCGATCCTCGTCGGCAACGTCTTCTACTCGTTGCTCGGCTTTGCCAGCCTCCCCGGGCCTGAGACGGGCACGACCGCCTTCATGGTCAGCCGGGCTCCCTTCGGTCGCAACGGCAACCGCGCCCCTTCCCTGTTCAACTGGATAACCCAGGTCGGTTTCGAGGTCGAAGGCATCGTCCTCATCGTCCTCATCATCGAGGCGATGTTCAACCACGAGGGTACGACCCTCGACGACGCGGCAAAGGTCGCGGTGATCGTCTGCGCGGTGGCCGTGCAGTTCATCGCACCCTTCCTCGGCCACGCGACCATCACCAAGGTGCTGCGCTACCTGTCCTACGTGTTCATCGTCATGTTCGTGATAATGGCGTGCCTCGTCATACCGCACGCGCACGTGACCAGCTTGCACCAGCACGCCTCATGGTGGCTCTGGACGACAGGGCTTGTTCTCATCGTCTCCGCCGGAGGGCTCGGCTGGACCGAGAACGCCGCCGACTACTCGCGCTACCTTCCCCGGGACACTCCCAAGGCGCAGACCTTCTGGGCCGCGACACTCGGAGGGGGGATCCCCTCCATCTTGCTCGAGCTCCTCGGGGCAGCCGCCTACCTCGTGAGCCCAAAGGTCACCGCGGTGACAGGTGTCCCGTCGTCTTTCGCCAGCTGGTTCTTCTGGCCCTTCTTGATCTTGGCCCTCCCGCAGCTGTTCGCCATCAACAGCATCGACATGTACTCCTCGGGCGTCACGCTGCAGGCGATCGGGATCCCGATCAAGCGCTGGGGCTGCGTGGTGATCGACACCGTCATCTCCGGTGGGGTGACGGCGCTCGTGATCTTCAAGGGCAACTTCTACACCGACCTCTCGGGCTTCCTCGACTACATCGTGGTGTGGCTGGGTCCCTGGTTCGGGATCCTCATGGTCGACTACCTGCTTCGTCGTGGCCGCTACGACCTCAGGTCGCTGGCCTCCAAGCGAGGCGGGCTTTACTGGCGCGACGGCGGTGTCAACTGGAAGGCGCTCGTCTCTCTGGCGGCTGGCATGTTCGGGGCGATGATGTGGATCGACGCCGCCTTCTACGTGCCGGCCTACACGGGCCCGCTGTCGAACTCAACGCACGGGGCGGACTTCAGCTGGATCTTCGGGATGATCATCGCCGGCGTCGTGTACTGGGCCCTGTCGGTGTCAAGCGTCCCGAAAGAGACCGTGCTCACTTCGACCGAGTTCAAAGCGCCTGTCTCCTAGGGGCGAGGAGCGCCACGGCACGTCCCGTCGGAAGCGGCCCGCTGCGCCGCCTTCGGCGGGATGCTGCCAGACCTGTTCCGCCCAGGTGGGACGCCACCAGAGTCGGTCGCAGGCCAGCTCGCCTGCCGTTGTGCACCGACCCCAGGCCAGGGGGGCGAGCCGGGGGTCGTGCACATACGGCTGGCTCAATAAGAGGTATCGGCCCGGGCGGCCAACCCTTGAGCAGCTCCTGGGTCTTGGCCCGCTCAGGCAGCCGGCCCGATGGCGAGCTTCAACGTCGAGACGTGCCGGACACCCGACGAGTCCGTCCACCTGAGCTGGACATGGTCGCCGGGGTGGTGTAGCTGGATCAGCGTCGAGAGCGCTTCAGGCGAACTGACCGACTGGCCGTCGAGCGACGTGATGACGTCGCCCGGAGTCAGACCCGCCGCGGCGGCCGGGGTGCCCGGCTCCACTTCTTCGATCTCGGCTCCTGACGACCCAGACTGATTGGCCTCCACCTTTACGCCGAGGAAACCGGTCGGCCCTATATGCACCACGGGCGAGGCCTGGCCCGACCTGATCCTCTTCGCAATGGCTATCGCAGTGCTGATCGGAATGGCGTAACCCTGAGTACCTGTCGTTTGGAACGAGAAGCCTGCCGCGGCCGCGGTGTCCATTCCGAGAACTTTCCCTGAGGTGTTGACGAGCGGGCCGCCGGAGTCCCCGGGCTGGATGTCCGAGTTGACCTCGATGAGACCGGTCAGGTTCTCCGGGTTGCCACCGTCCTCCTCCGTCGCCGTGATCGATTGATCGGTGGCCGTCACCGAGCCCCCCGCGACGCTCGGCGTCCCGCCGACGCCGCCCGCATTTCCGATTGCAACGACGGCCTCGCCCACATGAACCGTGGACGAGTTGCCGATCGAGGCGACCTTGAGGCCCGACGCGCCGTGCAGCTGGAGCACGGCAATGTCGCTCGAACGGTCATAGCCGACGACAGTCGCACCGTAAACCTGCCCGTTGCCCACGTCGGTCACGTTTATGCTCGTGGCGCCGTCGATTACGTGGTTGTTCGTGAGCACCTCGCCCGTCGCCGTCAGGACGATTCCCGTGCCGGCTGCTTCCTCGGCCTCGTATCCGAGCGAGGTGTTCACGTCCACGACAGCGGGGTCGACGTTCGAGGCGATCGCATTGGCATCCGCGGGGCCGCCCGAGGCGATGGAGCTCGAGCCCGACGTGCCCGAGGGGAAGCCGCCCGATCCGAAGGGGAAGCCGCCCGAGTTGCCCGAGGAAGGGGGGATCGTCGACGGCTGGGAGCCTCCGGCCGAGCCTGGTTGCCAGGCCCAGTGACCCACGCTGAACCCGGCCGCCA
>Ga0326728_10001265_pt1 | contig 90642 bp, 75 predicted proteins | sample MB3enrmetagenome_FD_207602 | JGI IMG/M metagenome (GOLD analysis project Ga0326728, IMG submission 207602) | Lab enriched peat soil microbial communities from McLean, Ithaca, NY, United States - MB31MN | ecosystem: Environmental > Terrestrial > Soil > Wetlands > Peat | place: USA: New York... | reverse complement strand
CCCACAAACCTTGGAAATCGATGAAGCCGATTCCCACATTCCCACCGCCACGACTACGACAAGGATGAATTTAATCCTCAAAACCGGGCCGGTTAAGAGATACGCATTCTGAGGGCAAGGTCAAAGTCCCGCAGAATCAGGTGAAATGTTGCTCTGGATGGTGCTTTTACACGGCCAAATGTTCGCTTAGGTGGTGTCACTTGCCCCGCAAAGGTTCGCTTGGCAGGTTGCGATTCTTCGAGACAAATACCGTGAAATTGGCCATCTAAGGGGTGCGTGGAACCGTGAAATTGACCTGATAAGAGCAAAGGGTTGCAGAGAATTTCCCGAAGGAGCGGTCAAACGGGCTAAAAAGCGTGTTTTCGCATGGCAGAAAGCGTTTCCTCGTGCGCTGCGCGCAGTGGTCGGAAGGGCGGGGACTAGGGACGAGAAAAACAGGGACTGAGGGAACAAGAAGACAGGGACTAAGGGACTACGGGGCTGGGTGCGGTTTGAGTGGTCAGTGAGTGCCCCGCCGGCGCGGTCATTCTGCGCGCAGGTCGCATGCGGCAACCCGCTATCAGGATGGCTTTGTATCAGGGCATGAGTTGACTCATGCCGCAACTCGCCCACCCGTCCTTCAAATAATCAAGTCCGCGGCGAAGCCGCGCTCCAAAGCGCAAGGCGCGTACGCAACCGCTCATCCCCCGCACCCTTCAAACGCGCAAAGGCCACCACACGCCGACTTCTTATTACCGATCCGGAGGGGCAAGAGGCAGGCCGATCACTTTCCGCACCAGACGCTAGGTTTCAGGGAGCTTCCTGCGCACTTTCTCGGGCAGCTCCTTCGAATTGAGTCCCTCCCGTACAAGTTCGACGATCCGCTTCTTGAGGATGGTGTCCGATTTGCCTTCCAGGAGAATGAGGCGCGCAAGTGCCACGAGTTTGTTGCCAGTTAGATTGATCAAATCCGCATGACATTTATTTACGACAGAGTCGACCGTGTCGCCGTCTGTGGGGTCCAGTGCTATAGAGGCTTCTTCCAGAAGAGACGCTTCAAAGAGGACGTAGCCTACGTTGTCGAGATGCTGCGCGCCCACCGCAAGGGCTCGCGCAACTCGCTCAATGTGGGCAGGGCCTCCATCAACCTGATAAACAGACAGCCTGTTTTGAGATGTGCTCAAATCGCCAAGAGGGTCCGCCGGAACGTCCCCGATATCGAGTAAGGGCTGCGCATCAGTCCTGTACCAGCGATTCTGTTTAACCTTGCGCAGCAGCTTCGCCATGGGTCGCACCTAACTGTTCGATGACTTTTTGAATCAGATGCCGTAGTTCGGGCACTGGCTCTTCCGTCTCCACGCATTTCAAGAGCTCAAGCGCACGACGATCGTCAAGGGATGCGAAGCCGAGAATGGCACCGTCTCGCACCCGCGATGAACTGTGCCCTAGGCCACGATGCAAAAGGGCCCAACGTGATGCGAGAATACGCCGGTCCTCAACATCTGCGAGACGCCTAAGTGCCTCTGACCCGACGTCGGGGTTTGCAGCCGATGAGAATAGGTACTCTGCGATGGCATCGATCGCTGCATTTCCATGCTCCATTACGGAAAGCAGCAGCTCTTGAGCAAAGTTGCTATCCATGCCATCTTCGAAGAACTCAGATGCCCCCCTCTCAAAGATCTGCCTCATCTGCTCCACTAGCGCTGGGTCGATGCTTACTAGCGAACTCTCAGCAGTAGTCACGATCTCATGTCGCCTCCACGGTGGAATCGCGGTAGGCTGGGGACTAGCGGATAATGCCGAAAGCGCTACGGCAAATAACAATTGTCGCGCAATGGTCAACGCGGCTGGCGAGCTCGAGGTTGCGCTTGTTTCCGCCTTCGGAATCGTCCGTTCGAGAGTCTCCGGCAGTTGAGAAGGAGCGGTCGAAACCGTCTGCTCAAATCTCTGAACCGTCGGTACGGCCCCCTCCAAATCAGAGCGCAGCTTCACAGTTTTACTACCCCGTTCGTGATCAAGTCGCGGCCAAGCTCAATGAGCTCGTCCATCAGCTGGAGAAGTCGATCCTTGGGCAGTTCACCCTGATACTCCTGCGCCGTGTTGATGTCGATTTCGGATCGAAGCGCAATCGTTGTCTTCAGGTCTTGGGTAATCGGTCCGCCTGGAGCGGTCAGCGCGATGAGCTTGAACATTGTGACTGCCCATTTGCTTAACCGGTTGATCGCTAGTCCTTCGATGTCCGACCGGCTTCGCGTCGGCAGATTGATTTGAAAAAGGAAATCCGATGATTCCGGGTCAACCTGGACCGGGACATAATCAGGTAATCGGAGATACGCTGCGCGCTTGTCCTCCTCATGATGCGAAAGCACGCCGCCTAATGCTAGCCGATTCACTTTCGGGATGTCCTCAAACGCCAGCCACCGTTTCGATAGCTCCGAGAAAACGTCAAATGCTTCGACGGCGCCTCCGATAGAGGGAGGTTGGGGCTCTGTTTCGGCTTGCCCTTGGATGGAGGCAGCTTCTATTGGGATCGGGCCCAGGAACCAATCGACCCGGTCGGGCTGAGTTGAGACGACAAGGGTTCTCGGCCCGAACCTGCCGACCGCTTGGGACGAGCCGAGTCTCGGATTTGATGTGATCTGCTCTGGTTCGGCGCCTCCAAGTTTAGTCCACCAGTAGGCGGCTGTTAGTGAGGTGCCCGTAATGGTGAACGCCGTGCAACGCAGCTGGTCGGCTGTCCATTCGCTGAAGGCTAGTCGTGACATAGTATTACGCTCGCATTAGATTCTACCGCGCCTTCGTCGAACATCAGGGAGGGAGTTTGTGGGGGAATTCTTCATCGCGCCCAAACTGGGGCGGGGAACGATGCGGAGGGCGCAGACGGGAGTCGATGTATCGGGGTGTATTCGTGCATAAGCCTTCGATTTTCTGGATTACCCCTGGTAAGCGCCCATTCCACCCCGAGCTCGCCCCGAAAATTTCCCGCCGCCATTTTGCATACAATTTCCCCCTCCCGGCGCATACTGTTCCCTGCCCTATTGCATGATCGGAATGCCCGCGGTGCGCTGCTGCCGACGATAGGTTTGATCGCGGCTTCGCCGCGTACGTTGTTTTTCGCAAAAATGGGCGGGGGGTGTGGCCCGGCTAAAACCGTGCCCTTGTTACAAGGCCAGAGACAAAAGCAACTGCAGGTCCTTCGACTTCGTCCCGGCATGCCGGGACTCGCTCAGGATGACCGATCATTCTGATGCGCACTTCTGACTCGGGACACGAGTGGCTACTCCCTGGTCCCTGCTTTCTCGGTCCCTTGTTCCCTGCCGGGGCCCGCAGCGAGTGATGATTGCTCGCTGGGGTGGCCTGGTCCCTGCTTTATTGCAGGATCGGAATGCCGGCAATCCGCTGCTGCCACTCGGCAGGGCCGGTCTGGTGCACGCTGGTTCCCTTCGTGTCCACGGCCACGGTGACGGGCATGTCACGCACGTCGAGCTCGTAGATGGCCTCCATGCCCAGGTCCTCGAAGGCCACGAGGCGCGAGCTGCGAATCGCCTTCGAGACGAGATAGGCCGCGCCGCCCACGGCCATCAGGTACACTGCGCCGTATTCGCGGATCGCGTCGATAGCTTCGGGTCCACGTTCGGCCTTGCCGACCATCCCGAGCAGACCGGTTTCAGCGAGCATCTGACGCGTGAACTTGTCCATGCGCGTGGCCGTGGTCGGCCCCGCAGGGCCAACGATCTCGTCGCGCACCGGGTCGACCGGGCCGACGTAGTAGATGAAACGGTTGCGGAAATCGACAGGGAGCTTTTCGCCGCGCTTGAGCATGTCGGTGAGGCGCTTGTGCGCGGCATCGCGGCCGGTGAGCAGCCTGCCGCTGAGTAGAAGCACTTCACCTGGCTTCCAGGTCGCGGCTTCCTCGCGCGTCACGGTGTCGAGGTTCACGCGTCGCGCACCGGAGACGTCGTAGGTCAGCTTCGGCCAGTCTTCGAGCGACGGCGGATCGAGAAACACCGGCCCCGATCCGTCGAGCACAAAGTGCGCGTGGCGCATGGCCGCGCAATTGGGAATCATGGCCACGGGCAGGTTGGCCGCGTGCGTCGGGTAGTCGAGCACCTTCACGTCAAGAACCGTCGTCAGCCCGCCCAGTCCCTGCGCGCCAATGCCCAGCCGGTTCACCTTGTCGTAGAGTTCGAGGCGCAACTCTTCGGCGGTCGTTTTCGCGCCGCGCGCCTGAAGTTCTTGAATATCGATGGGGTCCATCAGCGATTGTTTCGCCAGCAGCATGGCTTTTTCCGACGTACCGCCGATGCCGATGCCGAGAATCCCTGGCGGGCACCAGCCCGCGCCCATCGTGGGCACCGTCTTCAGCACCCAATCCACCACCGAGTCCGAGGGGTTGAGCATGATGAACTTCGACTTCGCCTCCGAACCTCCGCCCTTGGCGGCGACAGTGACCTCGATCTTCGAGCCCCGCATAAGGTCGACGGTGACCACGGCCGGCGTGTTGTCTTTGGTGTTCGTCCGCTTGCCCGCCGGATCGGCCAGCACTGAGGCGCGCAGCTTGTTGTCGGCATCGAGGTAGGCGCGGCGCACGCCTTCGTCAATCATCTGCTGCAGATCCTTGGGCTCTTCGCCGGGGCCAGGATCGAAGCGCACGTCCATGCCCAGCTTCACGAAGGCGTTCACGATGCCCGTGTCCTGGCAGATGGGCCGGTGGCCCTCGGCGCACATGCGGCTGTTGATGAGGATCTGCGCCATGGCGTCGCGCGCCGCCGGCGACTGCTCGCGCTCGTAGGCTTGGGCGAGCGAGCTGATGTAATCCACCGGGTGGTAGTAGCTGATGTACTGCAACGCGCCTGCGACACTGGCAATGAAATCTTCTTGCCGTATGACGGTCATCTGGTGGGGCTCCTCACGTCCAAGATTAATGGACGGAGGGATTCCCTGTCCTGCCGCTTCTGGCAGGTTACGCCGAGGTAGAGACGCTTACTCGTCGAGCGAATGCATCGCCGCGCGTTCTGCGCGCGGCTCTCGGCATAACCAAAGGCGCGTTCGGGCGCTCCGGGCCGCCGGCTCCGTCGATCCCGCTGGCACGCCTGCAGAGGACGGGCGCGGAGGATTTGGCGCGCGCGGAGAACTGCCGTACGTTCAGGCGTGCGACTCGCGCCGCGTCTCGGAGGGCGCGCTCAACTGCTGACGCAGGTTGCCGGCCAGGTCCGCCACCATGCGCAGCCGGTCGGCCACGGCGGTGGGCACTCCGCCTCCGTTCAGCGCCAGTTGCGAATGCAGCAAGAGGCCGGCGACCGTGGTCTTCAATTCGGTCTCGATGGCCGCGGCGGCGGCCCGGCGGGCCAGCGTCTGCTCGCGCTCGCGGCGGTGCAATGCCGCGCGGATCTCGCGCATCAGCCGCGCCGTTCCCGAGATGGCGAAGTTGATCTGCATGGGAATGGCCAGGCCGGCGCTTTCGCAGATCTTTTCCGCCGCCGCCGGATCGCACTCGGCCAGGGATTCATCGATCACCAGGGCCAGAAACTCGCGGCGCCTCAACGCGGCCAGCGCGGCCCTGCGCCCTTCCGCCACCTCGACCTCCATGCCCAACTGCGCACCCACCACAGCGGCGCAGTTGTGCGCGCCTTCGATTCCAGTCACCATCAGAATGCTCATATCCGTTCCCCGATCTCAAAAGCCAGATGTCAGTGGTCAGTTCTCGATGGTCAGCTTTTGGCTTTTAGCTGTTAGCTTTTGGCCGTTCGCTGGAATCTTCCCGTTGTCGACTGCTGCGGAGCGGACCACATTTCGCACCCGCAAGAAAGAAGCTAAGGGCTAAAAGCTAAGAGCTAGAAGCTGTCTCTACTCGTCGTGCAGCGGGTCGGCAATGCCGTATTCCTTCAGCTTGCGATAGAGCGTGGTCTTGCCGATGCCCAGCAGCTTGGCGGCCTGCAGTTTGTCGCCGTTCAGGGTACGGATCGCGCTTAAGATGGCCTCGCGCTCCAGTTCGGCGAGGGTCTTCAGCTCCGGCGCGCCGGCTGCCGCCGCGCCTTCGCCCGTGGCCGCTGCCGCGCGCCGCGCTTCCAGGCCCTTCTGCTGCAGCTGCGTGGGCAGGTCGCCCAGGTGCAGCACCGGCCCAGAGGAGAGCACACAGGCGCGCTCGATGGAGTTCTCGAGCTCGCGCACGTTGCCCGGCCAGTCGTGGCGCATCATGGTGCGCAGAGCCTCGTCGGAGAGCGTGAACTTGCGCCCGTGCTCCCGGCTGATATGGTCGAGAAAATGCGCGGCCAGCAGGGGAATGTCCTCGCGGCGGTCGCGCAGGGGCGGCAGCCGCAGGTTGACCACGTTCAGACGGTAGAAGAGATCCTTGCGGAAGCTGCCCTTCTCGACCATGGCGGCCAGATCGCGATTGGTAGCAGCCACGATGCGCGCCTTGATGGGCACGCGATGCGTGGCGCCCACCGGACGCACCTCTTTTTCCTGGAGCGCGCGCAAGAGCTTGGCCTGCAGGTCCAGCGAGAGCTCGCCGATCTCGTCGAGAAAGACGGTGCCGCCTTCGGCCGAGACCAGCAGTCCGTCCTTGGAGCGATTGGCTCCGGTAAAGGCGCCCTTGACGTAACCGAAGAGCTCGCTTTCGATGAGCGTGGGCACCAGGGAGCCGCAGTCGACGGGCAGGAAGGGCTTCTGCGCGTTGGGGCCGTAGGCGTGGATGGTCCGCGCCACCAGTTCCTTGCCGGTTCCGCTCTCGCCCAGGATGAGCACCGGGTGCGTGCTCTGGGCGACCTTGGAGAGGATGCGGTAGATCTTCTCCATCTCCGGCGAGCGGCCGATCATGGAGCCCAGCCCCTCGGAGAGGCGCAGCCGCTCGCGCAGCTGGCGGGTCACGGTGTCGGTGGTGTGGCTCTGCGCAGCGCGGTCAAGCACCGTGGAGAGCTCGTCCATGGCGAAGGGCTTGGTCAGGTAGTCCGAAGCGCCGCAGCGCATGGCCTCGACGGCCGCGTTCACCGAGCCTGTGGCGGTCATGGCGATGACCGAGGTGTCGGGATAGAGCAGCTTGACCTCGGAGACCAGCTCCAGGCCTTCGTTCGACCCCGCGGGCAGATTCACCAGCAGGATGTCGGCAGTGTGGCCGCGCAAGAGGCTCCGTGCCTGGGCCAGGTCGCCCGTGCTTTCCACGGCGTAACCCAGGCTGGCCGCGATCTCGGCGCAGGCCGAGCGAACCGCCGCGTCGGCATCCACCACCAGCAGGTGCAACCGAACCGCCGGCTCGGCGAGTTGTGGGATGAACTCCATGGCCCGTGTGTTGAAGACTGTATCCAGCATTGTATTCGCCTCACGCGTGTTGGAACATCGTAAAGTTGCACCTGACAGGTTTCAGGTTTCAGGTGTCAGGTTCTAGCTCTTAGCTTTTATCTCTCATCTCTCAGCTTTCAGTTATCAGCTTTGTGATCTTTGTTGCGGCGGTTCTCCTCTTGCATCCACCGGGCATCTGCCTGGCCGAGCCCAGCGGTCCCGCAGTCCCGCAGTCCCTCAGTCCCTCAGCTAGACCCCCGCCTTGCGCACCGGCAGCTCAAGGGTGAAGCAGGCACCGCCCGGTGCCCGGTTCGAGGCCGTAATGCGTCCGCCGGCGCCTTCCACAATGGAGCGCACGATGGCCAACCCCAGCCCGCGATGGTTTTGCGGCCAGCCGCCGCCTAGCGCTGTTTCCTGGTTGCGCGAGGTGTACCCGGAGGTGAAGATCTTGTCGAGGTCCGCCTCGGAAATGCCCGGCCCGTTGTCCTCGACGGTGAGCGCCAGGCAAGGCGCCGCGCCCTGCGCGGTCTCGCGCTCGCTCAGGCCGATGTGAATGCGGCAATTCTGGGTCTTGGCTTTGGGCATGGCCTCGGCCGCGTTCTTCACCAGATTGACCAGCAGCCGGGTCAGGTCCTCGCCCGTAAGGCGCACCGCTTGCGCGCCGCCGTCTGCTTCCATGGTCAAGGCGACGGAGGGGCCGGCCAGCGCCGAGAGCAGATTGCGGTTGGCCAGCAGTTCGGCGGCAAGGTTGGAGACGGGCAAAGCGGGCAGCAGATCCCAGCGCCGGTTCCGCTCCTCAGCGGTGGCGTTCGCGGCCGGGCTCCGGCCGGAGCCTGCGAAGGCGGCGTCCCGGGCGTTTTCGCCGGTCCGCATCGCGGCGCCTGGGTCATCGGCGCTCGCGAGCGCCGTCCTGCGCCCGTCGTTGGCCTGAAGAAGGGTCTGCACGGCGCCGTCCGGGAAGGCGTTGGCATCGAGCGTCACCAGTTTCTCGACCAGACGGCGGCTGGCCGCGGCCACCAGCCGCAGCTCGTGCGCGTAATGTGTGAAGGGAATCGCAAGCACACCCGGCTCCTCCAGCAGATCGCAATAGAGCCCCAGCGCCGTGACCATGTTGCGCGCATCGTGGGCTACTTCGGAGAGGCTTTCGCCCCGGCTGCGCAGCGTGGCCAGGGTTTCCATCACCTTTTCCACCCGCCTGCGCTCGACGCCATTCCAGGTGCTCTTGGTCCTGACCTTGGTCACGACTTGTTCGGTTTGCTGCATACGCCGGTTCCTTTCAGAGGCAGTGGTCAGTGGCCGGTTCATAGTTCGCAGTTCCCTGTTCCCTGTTCCCTAGTCCCTTGCTTCTCGCCCCACTTCCCATTTCTGTTTCAGTGCCCAGTGTTTTGTCCTGTTTCTATACACGCCACGTGCCAAACCAGAACGCGAAAGCTAAGTTCCTGATAAGGGAAGGGATGACCGCCTCGACTTGGAGAGACGATGGCTGCACCGTAGGCCGCAAATGTCCCGAAATGGAACGAAGGGGCGACGCAAAGTCTCGATAAGTCACACTATTTAAATAGCTTGGCCCATTCTTCCTCTTCCGGCACTTGGGGCCCCGCGATTCCCATCCCGGAACCGCTGACCTTCGCATCTATTGCACCGGGCCTCGCTCCCGTACAATCCCTCTATGCACGCAACTCCTCCCTTCCTGCGTCCCGGGGGCCGCGGCCCCAGCCAGCTTCGCCCGCTCACTCTCACGCCCGGCTTTGTGCAAACCGCCGAGGGCTCGGTCCTAGTCTCGCTGGGCAACACCCGCGTTCTTGCCTGCGCGACGATCGAACAAGGCGTCCCCGGCTGGCTGCGCAACTCCGGTCGCGGCTGGGTCACGGCCGAATACTCCATGCTGCCGCGCTCCACCGTCACCCGCACCCCGCGCGAGAGCGAGCGGGGCAAGATCGGCGGGCGGACTCATGAGATCCAGAGATTGATCGGCAGGAGCCTGCGCTCGGTGGTGGACATGCAGGCACTCGGCGAGCGCACGGTCATCCTCGACTGCGACGTGATCCAGGCCGACGGCGGCACGCGCACCGCGGCCATCACGGGCGCGGCCGTGGCCCTGGCCCTCGCGCTCGAGGCCCTGGTCAAAGCAGGAACCCTCAAGACCTCGCCGCTCAAGCAACTGGTGGCTGCCACCTCGGTGGGCATCGTGGACGGCGCGGCGCTTCTCGACCTCTGCTACGAAGAGGATGCGCAGGCCGAGGTGGACATGAACGTGGTGATGGCCGCAGATGGCGGCTTGGTCGAGACGCAGGCCACGGCGGAAAAGGGGTCTTTTTCTCGCGCCGATCTCAACGCTCTGATCGACCTCGCGCAAGCGGGTCTCACGGAGATCTTCGCCGCCCAGCAGGCCGTGCTGAAAGAAACAGGGCGTAGGGAGTAGGAAACAGAACGCTGCTATGGGCGGCCAGTTTTCTACTCCCTATTGGCTACTCCCTACACCCTGCATTTACCAAGCGCCAAGCAGGCGGCGCAGGAGCACAAGTTCGCCCAGGTGATAGGCGTTGTGGTCGGCCACGAGCAGCGCTTCTCGCAGGATGGTCTGCCCGTCGCCGTGGGGAATGCGCGCGTAGAGATCGGTGGACGGATTCCGAACCAGATCGCACAGGTCCTTGAGATCCCGCCGAAAGGCGCGCACGCTTTTGTCCCATGCCTTGGCGTCGGGCGGCGCGGGCGTTGCCGGCCAGTAACCGGCCGGCCAATCCGGGGATTGGTGCGCCGCATCGCGCGAAAACTCCAGGATGTCCCATTGCGCGATGCGCAGATGCTCCAGCACCTCCCACGCGGAGTGCTCGGCGCCCCTGGGCCGCTTGCCCCGCGGCGCGCGCGGCAGGTTGCGGATGGCGGTGTCGAAGGTCGCGTGCGCTTGGCCGCCGGTGAGCAGGTCGAGCAGGTGTTGGCGCAGGGCCGCATCACGATCGATGGAGGTTTTCACAGAGGTTTTCTTTTGCGGCATAAGGAGCTTCCTTAGCAGAGCAGGATAAAGCGGACGAGCCGCCACGCAGGAGTAGATTCGGCGGGATTACGGTACGATGCAACAATTTTCGGTCGCGCGGCATGCGCAACCGAAAAATTCCGCAGAGCGGTTTTCTGTTCCCTGCCTTTCTCACTTCAGCATCACGGCCAGCAGCAGTGCCCCGGCCAGCCCGGCGAGCGACAGCACCGTCTCGAGCACCGACCACGTGGCCAGGGTCGTCTTCACGTCGATCTTGAACAGAGACCCGATCAGCCAGAAGCCCGAGTCGTTGACGTGCGAGAGCAGGATGGAGCCGGAGCCTGTGGCCAGCACCAGCAGCTCCGGCCGCACGCCCATGGTCGCGGCCATGGGCGCCAGAATGCCCGAGGCCACAGCCATAGCCACGGTCGCCGAACCCATGGACACACGCACCGCGGCGGCCAGCGCCCAGGCCAGCAGGAGGGGCGGCATGTGTGCGCTCATGGCCAAGGTGACCGCGGCCTGCGCAGCGCCCGAGGCGCGCAGAACGCCGCTCAATCCGCCCGCCGCGGCCAGAATCACCAGGGGGCTGGCGATGGGCGCGAAGGCGTCGATGGTTAGCCGCCGCAAACCGCCGGGGGCGCGGTAGGCGGGCTCTTGCACCCTGCGGCCCAGCGTGGCCAGAGCCACCAGCGCGGCCACCACCATCGCCACATCGGGAAAACCGGCGAGATGCAGGAGACGGTTGGGCAGAGTTCCCTTGGCGGTGACCGCGTCGGCCCAGCCTCCGGCCAGAATCAGCGCCACCGGAAGCAGGATCGCGAGGAGAGCCAGAAGGGCTCCGGCAGGAGCCGGCGCAGTCTGGCCCTCCAGCTTCGCGGGCGTCGCGCCGGCACTCTCCCCGTTCGCGGTCCCCACGGCCGGCGGCGCGGCAAGGAAGGCATCCTGCGGCAACGCGCCGCCGAGAAAGCTTCCCGGCCGCTCCCACAGGCGAATCAACACTGCAAAGAGCACCGGGCCGCCCAGAACGGCGGCGATCACGCCCACCACCAGCCCCCACAGCATCACCGGGGCCAACGCGGCATGGTACTCAGCGGCCGCCAGCAGGGCCGCGGGGTGAGGCGGCAGCAGACAGTGCATGGCAGAAAGCCCTGCCAGCACCGGCAAACCCACAAGCATGGGAGGCCGCCCGCTGCGCCGCGCCGCGTCCACTACGATGGGCATGAGCAAAACCAGCCCCACTTCGAAGAAGACCGGCATGCCGACCAGAATGCCGAGCGCCAGCAATGCCCAGGGCATGCCCGCCGGTCCGCAGATCTCCACAAGGGCATTGCCCAGCGCCGCTCCCGCGCCGGAACTGGCCAGAAGCTGCCCGAGAATTGCACCCATGCCCAGAATGATGGCGATATGGCCCATCATCTCGCCGGCCCCGGCGGTGAAGGCGAGGGGCACTTTTTCGAGGGGGATGCCCGCGGCCGCGCCCAAGGCCAACGCGGCCACGGAAAGGCCCAGCGCGGCGTGCAGCCGCAGGCGTCCCACAAGGAGCAGCAGGAGCGCGACGGTGCCTGCCACACAGGCCAGCAGGTAGGCGTCATGGGCGGTTGCAAGGGCCGGGTTCACGGGCCGATTATAGCGGCTGTCTCCGCCATCCAAGCGTAAGACTTCCCGGAAGTTAAGACCGAATTCAGATGATGAGATACGGTTTCAACCTTTTGCAGGGGTGGTTCGTCTAGGAAATGAGGGGCCCCACGCCTCCCTGAACCAGCGTCCCACGACCGCGGAGCATGACATCGTATGAGAAATGAAAGCAAGACGCGCGGCTTTGTTGTGCTTGGAGTTGTAGCCCTGGCCGCATTTCTGCTGGCATCAGCGCCCGGCGCACGCGCGCAAGTGATGCGCTATCTCGGCAGCATCACCGCCATCAACGGCGACACGCTTACTGTGAAGACCGACGCCGGCGATGTGCACCAGGTCGAGGTTCCCGCGACCGCAGTGCTCAAGCGCATCGCGCCGGGAGAAAAGGACCTGAGCAAAGCCGAGCCTCTCGAATACAGCGGCCTGGACGTGGGCGATCGCGTTCTGGTCACGCTCGATCCCAACTTCACGGGCGCCCCGCCGCAGGCGGCGCGCATTATCGCCATCAAGCAGGCTGATGTGGCCAGGAAGCAGGAAGCGGAGAACGCCGCCTGGAACCAGGGCGTGCACGGGTTGGTGAAGAGCGTCGATGCCACGACGGGCGTCATTGTGGTGACCACACGCATGGTCCCCATCACCAAAGATGTCACCGTGAATACCACCGCAGCGACGGTGCTCAAGCGCTACGCTCTCGGTTCGGTGGTCTTCGATCAGGCGCAACCCGCGCCCATCGGCGCCATCCATCCCGGCGATCAGTTGTGGGCGCGCGGAACCAAGAATGCGGACGGCACCGCGATTGCGGCCGACGGCGTGGTTTCGGGCAGTTTCCGCAGCATTCCCGGCACGGTGATCTCCACCGACGTCGCAGCTTCCACGGTTACGGTAAAGAACCTGTCGACCAAGAAGCCCGTCACCGTCCGCATCAGCGCCGATGCGCAGTTGCGGCGGCTCGACGACACGGTAGCGAACGCAATTGCCGCAGGGCTCAGGGGCAATTCGGCGGGTGGAGGCGGCCGCGGCGCATACGGCGGAGGCGGCGCCACGAATGGCGGAACTGGCGGCGGGCAGCGCAGCTTTAACCAAGGCGGTGGGAGTGGCGGAGGGCAGCGCACCTTTAGCCAGGGTGGCGGTGCAGGCCGGGGGCGCATGGATCTTGAAACCATCCTGGAACGCGCGCCACAGATTCAGCTTGCGGCCCTCAAGAAGAACGATGCGGTGATGATCGTGGCCACGGAAGACGCTTCGGGTCTGAGTGCGGTCAAGCTGCTGGCCGGAGTCGAACCGCTTCTCGAAGCACCGGAGGCGCAGGATCTGCTTTCCAGCTGGAGCCTGAGCTCGGGCGAAGGCGAGGCGGCCCAGTAACGGAATTCGTGCCTCTCATTCATACACAAGCGAGGAAATCGTGTATTTGAAGTCATACTGCTTGATTGCATTTCTGGTTTCCGCGGCCCTGGCCCTGGCTGCCGTGGCGGCCAACGCGCAGACGGCGCCGGCTGCTACCCCGCAGACCGCGCCTGCGGTGACGACACCGACGGCGCCGGCCCCCGCACAGGCCAGTCCGGCCAGCACGGGCGTACTGCGCGGCCACATTCTCGACCCCACCGGCGCGCTCATTCCCGGCGCGCAGATCACCGTGACCACCACCAAGGGCGTGACCGTGGGAACCGTGACAGCGAATGCGGCCGGAACCTACGCGGTGCGCGGCCTGCCGGCTGGAAGTTACATCGTGCAGGTCACCTTCACTGGATTTGCGCCGTTTGTCTCCGCACCCATCGATCTCGCCTCGGGACAGGCGAAGAGCGTGGACGTCAAGATGGCGGTCGAGAACACGCAGCAGCAGGTGATCGTGACCGACGAAAGCGGGCCCACCGTGAGCACCGACGCCGACGCCAACGCCAGCGCCATTGTGCTCAAGGATCACGACCTTGACGCCCTTTCCGACGATCCCGACGAGTTGCAGAATGAATTGCAGGCATTGGCCGGTCCTTCGGCAGGCCCCAACGGCGGACAGATTTACATCGACGGATTTACCGGCGGCCAGTTGCCGCCCAAGTCGGCCATCCGCGAGATTCGCATCAACCAAAATCCTTTCTCGGCGGAATTCGACCACATTGGTTACGGCCGCATTGAGATTCTGACCAAACCCGGCACCGATACGCTGCATGGGCGCGGCTTCCTGCAGGGCAACGACAGCTCCTTCAACACCGGCAACCCGTTCACCTCGGTTCCGCCGTATCACAGCGTCCAGTACAACGGGACCATCAGCGGTTCGATGAATAAGAAGTCGTCATTTTTTCTCAGCGTGGAAGGCCGCAACAGCCAGGACGCCAACGTCTACACCGCCTACTATCCCCTCCTGAATACAACCACAAACCAATACACCGTTCCCACCAGTCCTACCGTTTCGGGCGGCCTGTTTACCCCGCAAACGCGTATCGAGATTTCTCCCCGCCTCGACCTGCAACTGGGACAAAAAAACACCTTGACCCTGCGCTACCAGTATGAGCGCAACAACTCCAGCGGCAATCTGGGCTCGAACATCTCGTTGCCTTCGCTGGCCACAAGTTCGACCTCCACTGAAGATTCCCTGCAACTGATGGATTCGCAGATCATCAACGAGCGCATCGTGAACGAAACCCGCTTTCAGTACCGGCGCGCCGTCAGTAACTCGACCCCGTCGAGCTCGGCGCCGGCGTATGGCGTCGGCGGATACTTCAACGCCGGCGGAGGCGCGAGTTCCAGCGATCATTCGGATCACCTGGAACTGCAGAACATCACCACCATGTCAGCGGGCGCGCATGCCATCAAGTTCGGGACCTGGTTGCGCGACAATCGCGACGCCAACACATCGAACGGAGGATTCAACGGCACTTTCAGCTTTTCCTCCCTTGCCAATTATGTGACGATGCTGAACGGCCTCCCGGCCGGCAGTACCACGATCCCGTCGCCGGTGATTGCGGCAGGCGGGCAGCCCAACAAACTGTCCTACACGACCGGAAGAGAGTCGTTTCTAGGCAACGTCTTCGACGCCGCGGTCTTCTTTCAGGACGACTGGAAGTTCAATAAGTTCCTCACGCTTTCCGGTGGATTGCGTTGGGAAGGCCAGAACCATGTAGTGGACCACAGCGACTGGGGCCCGCGTTTTGCATTCGCCTATGCGCTGGACGGGCACAAGACGGGAACGGTGGCGAAGACGGTGGTGCGCGGCGGCTACGGATTCTTCTATGACCGCTTCCAGATCGGCAGCCTGATGTCGCTGGAGCGTAACAACGGCGGGCCCAATACCCAGGTGGTGACCGTGATCAACAATCCCACCTGTTATACGACGACCAACCTGAACACGGCCATCCAACAAAGCGGCTTCCTGGCGAGTTGCGGGACGGGCAGTGCGGTCGCGGCACAGATCCAGGAGGTTTCGCCCACCTATCGTTCGCCCTACATGCAGCAGTTTGGAACCAGCCTGGAACGTCAGTTGACGAAGGTATCGACACTCACGCTGACCTACGTCCACTCCTTCGGCGTGCATCAGATGGACACGCGGGACGCCAACCCTTATAAGGCATTGCCAGGAACAACCATCTACAACAGTACAACCGGCCCGCGGCTCAATCCCAACCTGGGCATCGTCGACGAGATGTATCCCGAGGCGGTCTTCAAGGAGAACCAGTTGATTGCCAACCTCAATGCTCGCTTCACGCCAAACTTCAGCGTGACGGGCTACTACAACCTGAGCTTCGCCAACGGCGACACCGGAACGGCATCGAACTCCTACAACCTGAGTCAGGACTATGGGCGTGCTTCGTTTGTGAGAAGGAACATGGTATTCCTGATGGGCAATTACACGGGGCCCTGGGCCATTACGTTCAATCCCTTTTTGATTGCCCAGGCGGGCAGGCACTTCAACATTACGACGGAGTACGACCTGACCGGGGATAACTTCTTCAACGACCGGCCCTCGTACGCGGCTTCGGCGTCAGATTGCGCAGCTACTCCCGGCCCGAATCCCTCGCAATACGTGCTCACCTCGTTCGGTTGCCTGGACACCGTGTCACAGTCCGGGGAAACCACCCTGCCTTCGGAACTCGGCAACGGACCCGCTGCGGTGGCGGTGAACCTGCGCGTCAGCCGTTCGTTCGGCATCGGACCTAAGGTTGAATCGCCAAGTGGAGCGAACCGGCCAGGCGGTGGTGGCCCCGGCGGCTTCGGAGGCGGCGGATTCGGCGGTCCCGGCGGTGGCGGTGGCCGCGGCGGAGGTGGTGGTTTCGGCGGCGGTTTTGGCGGCGGTGGTGGCCGCGGTGGAATGTCGAACACCGGGCACAAATACTCCCTGACCTTCAGCGCGCAGGCTTTGAACCTGTTCAACGACATCGACTATGGAACGCCGTCAGGCAGTGTGGCGCCGACCTTCGTTCCCACCACGGGATCCTTGGGAACTACCGGGCCGGGCAAACGGTTTGGCGAATCGACCAGCCTTGCCGGCGGAATCTTCGCCTCGCCCTCCGGTTCGGCGGCGCGGCGCATCTTCTTCATGGCGGCATTCACGTTCTGATCGGAGCAGGGAGTAGGCAGCAACGCAGGGAGTAGGGAGTAGCCAATAGGGAGTAGAAAACCAGCCGCCCGTCGAAGCGTTCTGTTCCCTACTCCCTATTGGCTACTCCCTACTCCTTGTTGTAGAGCGCCTCCCACCAATCGGCCGCAGCATCGATGCTGAACTGGCTCAGGATGCGCTCCCGCGCCGCGCATCCCAACTGTGCGCGTTCTTCCCTGCTCCGCTGCATGGTTGCCTGCATCGCCTCTGCCAGCGCCTCCGGATCTTTTGCCGGAACCAGCATGCCTTGATCGCCCACCAACTCGCGTGCGCCGCCCACGTCCGTCGCGACCGCGGGTTTTTCCATGGCCATGGCCTCGCCCAGAACCAGCGGCATGCCTTCCCACGCCGACCCAAGCACAAAGCCATCGGCCGCATCGAGCAGCGCCGGCATGTCGCGGCGCAAACCGAGCCAGCGCACGTGCTCCTGCGAGCCCTTTTCCCCGCCCATTACAAAGAAGTGGTGCACGACGCGATCGGCGGAAATCACCGTCTTTGCGTCCGCGGGAGCTCCAGCAATCCAAAGCTCCGCATCGGGCGCCTCCTTGCGCACCTGCTGAAAGGCGCGCAGCAGATTCGGAAAATCCTTGGCGGGAGTGAGGCGCCCTGCGCTCAGCCACACAAAGCCGGGACCCGCGCCCATCGCGGTTCGCGTCGAGGCGCGGCGCGCGGCATCAGGCGCAAAATCGGCAGTGTCGATCCCGTTGGGGCGCACGCAGCTTTTGTGCCTGGGAATCGCCTTCAGCCGAACAAACCGCTCTGCGGCAGCCTCGCTTACTGCAACGGTGCGCTGGCTCCATCCATCCGTCAGCCGGTACGCCAGCATGCGCATCCAGCCGCCTTCATACACGTTGTGCACGGTGGACACGACCACCGCGCGCGGTACGCCAATTCTGAGCAACCGCGCAAACAGGTTGGCGTGAAAACTGTGACTGTGGACCACGTCCGGCCGGAACTCGCGCAGAAAACGTCGTCCGCACCGGAATCCCGCCGCAACGCTCGCCGGATTTTTGCGGATGTCGAGATGGACGACCGGAAGCGTGGTTGGCCACTCCTGAGGCAAACGCGACATGAGCACGAGCAGCGTCACGTCGTGGCCGCGCTGCGTCATGCGCTCCGCCACGGCCAGCGCTTGCTTCTCCGCTCCGCCCACGCCGAGCGAGGTGAGAACGGTCACGATGCGCATGGGGCCCACACCTTGACGAAAAAGTTGAGTGCAACGATCATAACGCGTCCTCAGCCGTCCGTCCTTTCGCCGAGCCGGCAATCGGGCGCGGCCACGTAACCCCTTCCATGCGTTTTCGCAGCATCTATTCCTCGTCGTGGAATCACCACCCCCATCCGCCGTGACCCGGCAAGCAGCGCGCGGAAACCCCGATTTCTGACTAAGCTGATTTATTTCAAAAAGAATCCTTTCGAAATTTTCACATTTGGGCTGTACAATTCCCCCCAAGGAGACCTATGGCCGGAGACATGCAACTTACGTGCAGCGATTGCGGGCAGGAATTTACCTTCACCGCTGCTGATCAGACGTTCTTTCAGGAACGTGGTTACTCGACCCCTAAGCGTTGCAGGAATTGCCGTCAGGCAAGGAAGAACGAGCAGGGGGGATCCGGCTACCGTGCGGCTCCTTCACAGGGAACTCCTGTGATTTGTTCGGGTTGCGGTCAGCCCACTACCGTTCCTTTTGAGCCGCGAGGCGATCGTCCGGTCTATTGCCGCGACTGTTACACGGCGCGCAAGGGAAGCGGCGGCGGTTCGAGAGGACGCGACCGCGGATAAAGCCACTGCCCGGTTCCGGAAGTCTCTTCTGCAGCCGGGCCGCAACAGCTCAGGATTTGTAGGGCAAGGCTTCGCGACGGTCGAGCTTTGGCCGCGCATCTCGCCAAGGCGCTGTCGAAAGTGAAGGTTTGCCCATCTCTCTTAGCAGTCACGTTCGCAACGCGCCCTCCACGTATCTGAGTACACCCTCACTCGAACTCGCACGGAAGCATGACTCCACATCCAATAAATCCCGGATAGACAGAGGCGGCTCCACTCGATACACTATCGCTCACGGACCCTCCCTGAAGATCGCCAGTAAAGGAAGCTCCCCAACCGCATGGCCTCCCAACTCTCGTTTACGGGATTCGCCTGGAAGAATCTCTGGCGCAGACGCCTCAGAACATTGTTGACTCTGGTCGGAATCACCATGGGCATCGGCGCCTTCGTGGCCCTGGTGGGATTTTCTCGCGCCTTCGAGCACGAGTGGCTGCGAATGTATACGAGTTCCGGCATCGACATTGCCGTCGTCCAGAGCAACCTCCTCTCGAGCTCTCTCGATGAGTCTCTTAACGCCAAAATCAGCGCCGTCCCCGATGTCGCCCAAGTGGCGCCCATGATCTTCAATCTCATAGACCTGACGCCGGAAGTGAATGCACTGGTTTATGGCTGGCGCGCCGACACCTACGAATTCGATTCGCTCACGATCCTCTCCGGCCGTCGCTTTCGCGATGGAGCGACGGAGGTTATCCTGGGCGATTTGCTCGCCAGCAATCTCAAGAAGAAGCCCGGCGACGTGGTTTCCATCCTGGGCGCAGACTTCACGGTGGTGGGCATCTACCGCGGAGGCACGGCGCTCGAAACCGGCGCCGTCATCATGCCGCTCGACCAGATGCAGAACGTCGCCGGCATGGAGGGGAAAGTGACCGCGTTTCACGTCAAGCTGCGCCCCGCGCCCGCCGGCGAAACCCAGGACGAGTACGTCAAGCGCGCCTCGGCGGCCATTGAAGCCGTGTTGCCCGGCATTCGCGCCGTTCCCGCGGCCGAACGCGCCGCCAACAACCAGCTTGTCGACCTGGCTCATGCCGTGGCATGGGGCACGTCGGCCATCGCACTCCTCATCGGCATTCTCGGCATCGCCAACACTATGGCCATGTCGGTCTTCGAACGCACCCGCGAGATCGGCATTCTTCGTGCACTGGGCTGGAAGGGCCGCCACGTCATCCTGCTCATCCTTACGGAGGCGACCGCACTGGGATTCGCCGGGGGCTTGCTTGGCATCGGCCTGGGGTGGGGCGCGTTGCGCCTGCTCTCCACATTGCCGCAAACCGCCAGCATCGTCTCGGCATCCGTTTCGTCATTGCATCTTCTCGAATCGCTCGTTATCGCCATTGCCTCTGGCCTGCTTGCCGGAGCGTATCCCGCCTGGCGCGGCGCACGGCTCTCGCCGGTGGAGGCGTTGCGCTATGAGTAGCCCCCTTCTTGAAGCGCGCGGGCTGGTGAAGAGCTACGACGAAGGGCGCGTGGAAGCCCTGCGTGGCGTCGACGTGCAGATTGACGCGGGGGAATACGTCGCTATCAGCGGCCCCAGTGGCAGCGGCAAATCCACGCTGCTGCATCTGCTCGGCGGCCTCGACACAGCCACGCAAGGCCAGGTCTTCTACAAGGGATCGGAGCTGGGCAGGGCCGTCGATCTCGACTCTTATCGCTCGCGCCAAGTGGGATTCGTCTTCCAGGCCTTTTACCTGTTGCCCACCTTGCGCGCCGTCGAAAACGTGCAGGTGGCTATGCTGGCCGTGAATCAAAGAGCCAATCATCGCGCCGAGCGTGCCGCGGCCCTGCTTGAAGAGATGGGCCTCAGCCATCGCATGCGCCATTTTCCCAACCAGCTCTCTGCCGGCGAGCGGCAACGCGTGGCCATCGCGCGCGCGTTGGCCAACGATCCCACTATCCTGCTGGCCGACGAGCCGACCGGCAACCTCGACAGCGTGAATTCGGCGCACATTATGGAAATTTTGCGTGGCATTCGTGAGCAGCGCGGTATGACCCTGATCATCGTGACGCACGAAAACGACATCGCGCACGCCGCGCCGCGCCACATCCGCATTCGCGACGGAAGGATCGAGTCATGAGGGCGCTGCGGGCTGTGTGCATCGCCGCGCTGGCGCAGCTCTTGTGCGCGCAGACGGCGAACTTGAACGATCTGCTCGCCTCCATGCGCAAGCGCATCGAGACCGCCGACTTTCGCGCTACCGGGCACCTGGTCTGGGTACAGCCGAATGGAGTGCGCCTCAGCTATCCCATCACCATCAAGGCGCATGGGTTTCCCGGGGTGCTACGCGTTTGGATGGAGATGGGCATAGCGCCAAAGAAACTCGACAGCGGACCATTCGGCGGTCGCATGGTCACGCATGCGCTTCTCGAAATGCGGCCCAACGGCCAAAGCTCCATCTCGATCGCGCATCCCGGAGACAAATCCCCCACGGCCTTGCCCGTGGAAAAATGGAGCGGGGGCCCGCTCGGCCCGGGCTTTGGTTACGAAGATCTCCTCGAGCAGCAATACTTCTGGATGGGGCAAACCTCAGAGGGCAAAGCGAAGTTTGGTGCGCGCAATTGCGAAATCGTCAAGAGCGCGCCCGGCGCTTCTGATCGGACTCACTACGCACAGGTGAAAACCTGGATCGATCCCAGCATTGGGTTCCCTGTGTACGTCGAAAAAACCGCCAAGGAATCCGGCGTGGTGAAGGAGTTCACCTACTACGGCATTCGTCATGAGGAAGGCGTCTGGTCGGCGCACCAGGTCGAAGTGAAGGTGCGCGGGCAACCCGGTTCCACGCTGCTCATCCTCGACCGCGGCAGCGCTAGGGCCAATCTCACTCTCGCGGATTTCAACTCCGCACAGCTCACGAAGTTCTAGGAGTCCGATGCACATCGTTTTTTGGATTCTCGCGTCCGTTGCGCTTCTGGTTCTTGCCGGAACGGTGTATCAGCACCTCGGCAGCCTGCGCGATCGCCGCATCCACACAGGTCACGGCCGCTGGGTGAGCATCGGCCGGGGTTGCAGCCTTTACCTCTTTGAGCAGGGCGAAGGCGAGCCTACCGTTCTCTTTGAATCCGGCATCGGCGCTACGCACCTCAACTGGCGCGGCATTCAGGACCCGATCGCGACGCTTGCGCTCACCGTCACATACGATCGTGCCGGCCTGGGCTGGAGCAGCCACTGTCGTACGCCGCGCACACCCGGTAACGTCGCCGCGGAGCTGCACCAGATGCTCGAAGCCGCGGGCTTCCAGCCGCCGTACGTTCTTGTGGGGCACTCCTTCGGCGGGCTGATTATGCGCCGCTACGCGTTGCTCTACCCTGAAGAAGTCGTGGGCGTGGTCCTCGTCGATCCCATGCGCTGCGAGGAATGGCCCCCACTCAACCCCAGCCGGCAATCGCAACTCGATCTGGGCAATCGTCTCATCCGTTATGCGCTGCCGGTGGTACGTTGCGGGCTGGCGCGCCTGCTGGTCACATGGCTCTTCGGCCACTCGGGCAATCTCTCCGATCAGATTGCCGGCGCCGCTGGCGCACATCCGCGCCATGTGCTGGACCGTATCAAGACCGAGGTGCGAAAGATGCCGCGCAAGGTGTGGCCCGCGGTCGCCGCGCACTGGTCGCGGCCGGGCTTTTACGCCGGGCTGCGCAGCCATATCGATGCCATTCCCGCTACCGTGAGAGAAATGCACGTGGCCGAGCCCATTCGCGGCATTCCCGTCGCCGTGCTCACGCCGGGAAACGCCGTTCCCCTCTCCCCAAATCAGCTCGAGCATATCGGCGATTCCGTCCGGCAGACCATTGCGTCGAAGAGCGAGCATTGGATTCACCTCGATGAGCCCGATCTCGTGATCGACGCCATTCGGGCCATGATCGGGGCTCCGCCCGCATCATCCATCGAGCGGGACGAATGCGCAACAACCCGCGTGCCCGAACCCGCACTCTCTGAGAGTGCTGCTTTCCTCTCCATTCCGCGCCCTGCGCGCTGAAGCAATCTTCGCTATCCTGTACATAGACTTCCTCTTTGTCATCGAGGGCCAAAGCGCGGGCTCTTATGGAAGTGAAGGTTTCGCAGGTCTACGGCGTCAGGTTCGCCATTCAGGCGCGGTCGCACATCATTACATCGGATCAGCCGCTGGACAACGGGGGAGAAGACTCCGGCATGACGCCGCCTGAGCTTCTGCTGGCATCGCTCGGCTCCTGTGCGACTTATTTTGCCGTCGAGTATTTGCGGACACGCAATCTCGCGCAAACTGGTGTGGAAGTTTCAGTGACCGCCGAAAAACTTCTGCAGCCCGCGCGCCTGGGCAACTTCCGCATCCACGTGCTCAGCCCCGTGCAGCTCACACCAAAACACCGCGAGGGACTGATCCGCGCCGTGCATGGTTGCCTTGTGCACAACCACCTCCTCTCGCCTCCGGAGATCAATATCGATCTGACCACGGTCGGCGCGCAGTAGCTTTCTCTGCCGCAGGCATTGGCTTTGGTGCGGTATGAGGTAGGACAGTGAAAAAGACAGAAAGTAGGGAGTAGCCAATAGGGAGTAGAAAGATACTTAAATCGGAAATTCGCCTGCAGGCTTGATTCCAGCATTCAGCGGCCGATCGCAGAAAGGTCGCAGCCACGAGCTGCTCCCTATTGGCTACTCCCTGTTCCCTATCTCTACGTGATCTTCATGCTCTTCCCGCGCGAAAGCACCGCGGCCTTGCGGCGGTCCTCTGACGCGTGGTCGATCTTCCGCCAGAAGCCAATGAAATAATCCACTGCCGAAATCACGGCGACCAGGGCCGCGAAGTAAATCGCGGCAATCGCGTACCACCTCACCGGAATCGAGATGAGGCCGATCTGCCAGTGGTCCCAGCCGTGCGCCAGAATGGCCGAGACCACGGCGACAATCTGCACCACTGTCTTCAGCTTGCCCAGCTCGCTGGCCGTGATGGTGAACCCTTCAGACGACGCGATGGAGCGCAAACCGGAGACGAGAAACTCGCGGCCGATGATGACGACCACGATCCATACCTTCACCACCTCGGGATTGTAGGCCACCAGCGCGACGAACGCGGCCGTCACCATGATCTTGTCGGCGATCGGGTCGAGCAGCATGCCCATGGTTGTGATCTGGCTGCGCTTGCGGGCAAAATAGCCGTCCAGACCGTCGGTAATCGAGGCCAGAACAAACAGAATCGACGCCAGAATCTCCTGCGCGCCGCCCGGTCCCTGCCAGGGAAAATGCGGCGAGAGAATCCACAGAAAGAGCGGGATCATGACGATCCGCGTCATGGTGATGGAGTTGGGAAGATTCATCCGGATCCAACCGCACTTTCTCGTCTCTGGCGGCGTGACACCATTATTGCACCGGCAGCGGCCCGACGGCAGTGACCATCGGCAAGCAAATGACGGGAGAAGCCTCGCTTCCCCCGCCACGATTGCCTCCGTTGTTGGTTGCGTTACGCGTAGATGCCGCGTTGCTTGATGGTGAAGGCTACGCGGTCGATGGCCAGCATATACGCCGCGATGCGGTTGTTCACGCCGTGGGCCTCGGCATAGCGCACCACGTCATCGAAGCTGGCGCGCAGAATCTCCTCCAGCTGCTCGTTGACCATGGCCTCTTTCCAGAAGTACCCCTGGCGGTCCTGCACCCACTCAAAGTAGCTGGCCGTCACGCCGCCGGCATTGGCCAGAATGTCGGGCACGATGAAGATACGCTTCTCGGCCAGAATCTCGTCGGCCACGGCGGTGGTGGGTCCATTGGCGCCCTCCACCACGATGCGCGCCCTGATCCTGTCGGCGTTGCGACTGGTGATCACGTTCTCCGTCGCCGCCGGGATCAGGATCTCGCAATCGGAAAGCAGCAGCTCCTCGCTGGGCATGGCTTCGGCTCCGCGGAAACCGAGAATGGTGTTGTTGCGGTACTTGTACTCGAGCAACTGGTGGATATCGATGCCGGCGGGGTTATAGAGGCCGCCTTCGCGCTCGGCGATGCCCACGATCGAGTAACCGCGCTCCTGCATCAGCCGCGCGGCGTTCGATCCCACGTTGCCGAAGCCTTGAATCACCACGCGGCAGCCCTCGACAGACATGTTCAGGTAGCGCAGGCTCTCGTCGCACACCACCTTCACGCCGCGGCCCGTGGCCTCAATCCGCCCTTGCGAGCCGCCGATGCTCAGCGGCTTGCCCGTCACCACCGCGGTCACGGTCTGCCGCATGTGCATGGAGTAGGTGTCCATGATCCACGCCATGGTCTGCTCGTTGGTATTCACGTCCGGCGCAGGCACGTCCTTCTCCGGCCCGATGAACTCGATGATCTCGGACGTGTAGCGGCGCGTCATACGCTCCAGCTCGCCGCGGCTCATCGTCTTGGGGTCGCAGATGACGCCACCCTTGGCGCCGCCGAAGGGAATGTTCACCACCGCGCACTTCCAGGTCATCCAGCTGGCCAGGGCGCGCACTTCGTCCAGCGTCACATCCGGCGCGTAGCGGATGCCGCCTTTGCACGGGCCGCGGGCGATGTTGTGCTGCACGCGGAAGCCCGTAAACATGTCGATCATGCCGTTATCGAGCGTCACCGGGAAGTGCACGATGATCTCTCGCGACGGCGAGCGCAGCAGCTTCCAAAGTCCTTCGTCCAGGTTCAACTTGCGCGCGGCAAAATCGAAGCGCGCGCTTTGCGCTTCCCAAGGATTGATCTCCTGATCGAGCGTCACATTGGGGGATCCAGTTGCCATAAGTCTCTCCATCTTCTGCCGCACTTCCGGTTTATCCGGAGCCGGAATGCTGCCCCGTTCTTCAAGCGTATCGGTGCGGCGGCCAATCTGCCCGGGTTTCCGCGTCGGTGGCCGTTCCCCGTGCACCTCCACCGTTCAGCACGGCGGGGCGTTGGGGGTGGCAAAACGGCCCGTAAACCCAAACCTCAGTGAGTCTAGGCTTGCTGGCGGCTTGCGTCAAGATACAACCGTCACAGTTGAAAAGCCCTTCCTGGCCGGGTTCCGGCTGTCCCGCTCTTTGCCTGGAGCGGGAAGGCCTTCGCAGCAGTTGAATCCTGCCAGCAGTTACACTTGAGCTGTGAACGCCTCTTCCCACCAAGCCCACCCCTCGCGCAAGGAGTTCCTGGCTCTGGCCCGGACGCACACGCTCGTCCCCGTCTGCGGCACACTTATGGCCGACCTCGAAACCCCGGTTTCGGCCTTTCTGCGCGCCGCGTGGCCTGAGCGCGAGTGCTTTCTTCTGGAATCCGTCGAGGGCGGCGAACAGGTGGGCCGTTACACGTTCATCGGCTTCACGCCCTTCAAACGCATTGTGGCGCGGGGCCGCGACATCGCCATCACCGAGGGCCGCAAGACCACCCGTTTCCAGGGCGACGTCTTCGCCGTGCTGCGCGACGCGCTGGGCGGCCACAAGCCCGCGCGCCTCCCGGGCCTGCCTCCGTTCAGCGCCGGCGCCGTCGGCTTCTTTGCCTACGATGCCGTGCGCCAGATCGAGCGCCTGCCCGCGCGCGCCAAGGACGAGCTCGGCATTCCCGACGCCTGTTTGCTCTTTTTCGACGAGGTGCTGGCCTTCGACCATGTGCGCAAGGAGATCTGGCTCGTCGTCACGGCCGATGTCTCGCGCGGCAACGCCTCTGCCGCATACGATCGCGCCGTCAAGCGCCTCAACAAGCTGGAAAAACACCTCAACCTGCCCTTGCCCGGCCGGGAACTCGAAAAATCGCGGAAGCCCGGCAAGCTCAAGGTCAAACATCGCACCGCAAAGAGCGATTTTCTGGCCGGAGTCGCCCGCACCAAGGAGTACATCCGCGCCGGCGACGCCTTCCAGGTGGTCCTATCGCAGCGCTTCGACGTGGAGCCCGGCGTGGACAGCTTCCAGGTCTATCGCGCGCTGCGCACCGTCAATCCCAGCCCCTACATGTTCTTCCTGCGCTTCGATCCCGATGCGCCGCTGGGCGCGAGACCTGCTGACAAAACGAAAATCTCCTCCAAGAGGTCAAAAGGGTCGGAGCCCCTGGAGTTGGCCGGATCCTCGCCCGAGCTGCTGGTGCGCGTTCATCAGGGCAAGGTGGAGTACCGTCCCATCGCGGGTACGCGGGGCCGCGGCGCCACGGAAGCTGAGGACGACGCACTCGCCGAAGAGATGCTCCACGACGAGAAGGAGCGCGCCGAGCACGTGATGCTGGTCGACCTGGGCCGCAACGATGTGGGCCGCGTCAGCCGCTTCGGCAGCGTCAAGGTCGACAAACTGATGTTCGTCGAGCGCTACTCGCACGTGATGCACATCGTGAGCTCCATTGAAGGGAAACTGCGGTCGGACCTCACCGCCGTCGACGCACTCCGTGCCTGCTTCCCTGCCGGCACGCTCTCCGGCGCGCCCAAGGTTCGCGCCATGGAGATCATCGAGGAGCTCGAACCCGCGCGCCGCGGCACATACGGCGGCGCGGTGCTCTATGCCGACTTCTCCGGAAATCTCGACTCCTGCATCGCCATCCGCTCCATGCTTTCCATCGGCGGCAAAGGCTTCGTGCAGGCCGGCGCAGGCATCGTGGCCGACTCCGTGCCCGAGTTGGAGCATCAGGAGTCCATCAACAAGGCCCAGGCCGTCATCCGCGCCATCGAGCGGGCGCGGGAGATGTAAAAGGCGGGGATTGAACGGCATCGCGCCGATCACACTGCATCAAGGCAGGGACTTCAGCTTCTCGCGCACATCGGGAGCGCTTTTGCCATTCGGAGATAGCGCGAGGTACTTTTCATATGCGTCGCGGGCTTCAGCCTTTTTCTGCAGATTGAGATAAGCATCTCCAAGGTTCAGCCATGCAACAGCCCGTTTGGGATCGAGAGCAATGGTCTTGAGAAACCACTTCACGGCATCGTCGTACTGTTCCATGCGAAAGAACGCGAAACCTGCGTTGTTGGCGTACAACGCCATGTTGGGCTGCAGATTGGAAGCCTGCATGAACTTCGCGGCGGCATCCGCATAACGCTTTTCCTGGTAGAGGCGCATGCCTTCATCGTTGGCGGCGGCAGCGATCTCTGTCGGCGGCTTGGCGGACTCCGGTTTTGGCGCCTCAGCGGGGATCGAAGCGAGCGCTGATCCGGCAGGGGGAGCCGAAGCGGTTGCGGGCCCCGATGCAGCCGTCGATGCGGGCGCCTTGCCAGCAGCGGGAGAAGCACTGGCGGGCACCGCAGCAGGCGCCGGAGCCGCATTTGCGGCCTGTGCGCCCTGCTTCAACTTCGCCTCCGCAGTTGCCAGTTGCTTGCGAAGCTCCTCGTTCGCGCGCTCTTCTTCGCGCATCTGGCCGCGGAGCTTTTCCAGTTCCGCGTTGACTTTGATGGCTTCATCGTCCAGCTGGGCCGAATCTTCATTCAAAAATTCGGTATCGTGCTTCAGGTTGAAGATGAAGTCGCCGCCTTCAGTGCCGGGAAGATTGCCAAATGCCGGGGTTTGATGCGACAGGGCGGAAACGGCAGGGGCGACATAGGCCGCCAGTTCCGTGGCCGTGATCACGCCATCGCCATTCAAATCGGCGCGGCCATCCAGGCCCTGCAGCAGCGTCCAGGTAAAGACGGAGTGTCCGTTGGGTCCGTTGTCCGCCACCTGCTGGTCCGCTCCGCCGGCGGTAAACATCTGGCGGGCTTCGCGGCGGGAAATCTCATTGAGGTAATTCTGCGTGAACGCGGGCATGCCGCCACGCGTGAGCGCCAGGCCGCTGTAGCAGGAGTCCATCACGAACAGCACGTGCTTGGCGGGGATAGCCTCCGAGATGTCCTGGAAGTTCGTCATGGAGATGGCGCTGCCCTCTAAGTCTATGAGGTCGGCGTCAACCGGGACGATGTAGCCCAGCTCCCGGCCGGAGGCGAGCTTGCGCGTAGCGCCGTGCCCGGCAAAAAACACGAAGACGCGATCTTCGTGCTGCACCATGGCTCCGCCCAGCTTGTCGCCGAGGAGCGAAAGGATGTTTTGGCGCGTGGCCTGCGCGTCGAGGAGCGTAAACACGTGGTCGGGTTTGAAGCTGTATTTCTGGATCAGCAGATCCTTCACGCCCAGTGCATCGTGAACTGCATATTGCAGCTTCTGCCAGTTGGCGTAGTCATCGATGCCGATAATCGCCGCCCAACTTTCGCGATAAGGTTGCACCGCGGACGGAGGCGAAGCCGCCTCCGGCTGCTGGCCGCGAGTTTCGGGTGCACCAAAGGAAGCGCCATTCCACGAGACGAAGTTGTATCCATCGGCCTCCAGGGTCTCAATCACAACCGGAAGAGCATCGAGACCGACCTTGTGAATGTCATGGAACAGAATGATGCCGCGTTGCTGCTTCTCGACCTCGGTAATCACCCGCTGCGCCACCGAGTTGGGCACCGGATCGGCCCAATCTTCAGAGTCGACATTCCAGATCACGGTTTTCATCTTGTCGGATTGAATCTCGGAGAGGATGTCGGCGTTCGCGGCGCCATAAGGAGGACGAAAGAGCACCGGCGGCGATTTCAGAACCTCGGTCAGAATCGCGCTGGTGGAATCGATCTCTTTCGTCTGATCCGCGGGGTCCAGCTTGGGCAGGACGGGATGACTGTAAGTGTGATTGCCAATGAATGAGCCCGATGCGAGTATGCGATTACTGACGGCGACGTTGGTACCGAGTTTCACCTGGCCGCCTTCGACGGTTCCCAGATTCTTGCCGATCTCAAAGAAGACCGCATGCAGGTCGTACTTCTTGAGGACGGCGAGCACCTGATCGGTGTAGCGGGGATGTGGACCATCGTCGAAGGTGAGTGCAACGGTCTTCGGAGGAAGCTCCAACCCCGAAATCTCCAGCTTGCTCCGGGCTGCCGCGCCGCCGCGCGACTCCGCGGGAGGAAGCTCGGAGTCCATCTCCTTGAGAATCGCCTCACGCGTGTATTTCGTCTTCAGAAAAACCACGTAGTGATCCCATGCTTCGCGGTGCACGGCCATGCCGCGTGCCTGAAACCCGGAAAAAATCTGCGAAATCTCTGCCTGGTAAAGCGCCTGGGTCTTTTCGAGAACGGCTGCGTCGTCGCTGATGCGCTGGCGCAGCGCAACGCTGGGAATCTCCGCAACGGGAACCGCGGCCAGGTCGTCGAGGACATCGCGGAAGTCAAGTTTGTCGGCATCGCGGAAATCGGCGTCGCTTTCCAGTCGATCCAGAAACGACGCGACGAGCGGGGAGTCGTTCCTTGCAGCATCCGCGCGAAGGCTTTGCTCCAATTGGTCGAGACGGTCACGATTCTTCTCAAATAGAATCCAGGCGGCGGTGCGCACCCGCTGGCGGTTTCCCTCGTCGAGGGCCGAAGTGTTGTCCATGAGCACAATAATTTTGCGGTAGGAGGCGACACTGGCATCTACGTCGGCCGCAACTGCACCAGGAGTGCCGGGCCCTGAAATAGATATTGACGCGGCTTGCGAAGCAATCGGCTGTTGCGGCTTGGCGGAAATTGTGCCCAGCGAAAGCGCGGCCACAGCGGCCCACATTAGCAGATGATAAGTGCGCATGGAAACACCTGAAACGGAATCTCAGGATAAGGGTACTCCAAAGCGAGGAGGAGTGTGGGCCCTCGTTCCCTTGGTCTCTGCTTCACTCTGCCCCAAAGATCTTCCGGAAAAACTTCCCGACCCTGCCGAAAAATCCCGGCTTCTTCTGTTTTGCGGGAGCTTGCGGCGCGGGCGTCGCGCTCGCCGTCGGCGCTCCCGGCGCGGTGGTTACGGGAGCAGCGGTTTGCGCTGCGTGGTCCGTACCGCTGTAGCTGAACGTGTCGGTCGCGCTCACGCCATGTGCCGGCGGAGCAGAAACCACGGGAGTTTGAGATGAAGACGGCACAAGACCTTCGCTCTGCGCCAGCGGAAACTCGTTGCCAGGCGTCTCGGCGGGTGGCGGCGGGCATCCGCAAGGCTCCTTTTCCTGGTCGACCACCGATTGCAGGCTGCCATGCTCGAACATCACCCGCTGCCCGGGCTGCACGCGGTAGAGTCCGCCCTCAAACACGCTGGTCACCACCACGTACGGTGCATTCACGCCCGCGTTGTCGACACAGGTGTCGCCGTGCTCACCCAGCCGCACCTTCACATCGGCTGCGTTCGGCCCGCCGATAAGAATGCGAAAGTACGGCGTCAGCAAGGTGTCGGCATTGCGTTCGCGCGCCGCGCTCGCGGCAAAGCTCATCTCCACCGCGCCGCGATCGAGCGCAATGAGCAATCCCGGAACCTCGCCGGCCGGCGCGCTGGCGTCAGTCGCCAGCTTCACCGTGCTCGACGCACAAACGCGCAATGTTCCTCTGTATGGCAGCGTGGCCTCAGTCGTTCCCGTTCCGGCTGTAATGCTGCCACTGCCCGTCAGGTACGCGCGGCCGTTCCAGGCCTGCATTGGCCCGGCCACCGTGAGCGCGGCGCCCCGAATCGACTTGTCCAGCGGAACGATGGCGACGGGAGGTGTGCTGAACGTCGGCGCCTGATCGGGTTGCGCGGCCTGCTGCGGCACAGTCTCAGCCGGTGGTGCGTTTTCCGAAGCGTTCGGCGAAGCTGGGGCTGGCGCGGCCTGCGCCGCGGCAGCGTTGTCTTCGGCCTTTGCGGGCACCGCGGCCGATGGGGTCTGCGCATCGAGTGCCGATCCCGCAGCAATCAAGAACACGCTTAGGCTGAGAACGCAGAGCGATTTACCTACGAACACGAGGGCCCGAGTGCGCAACGGGCCCATGCGGCGAGTTGTAGCCTTCGGCGCGTCGTGCATGGCTTACATGTCCAGAAAGTTGCGGATCATCTGGTGGCCGCCCTCGGTCAACACGCTCTCGGGGTGGAACTGCACGCCCTCCACGGGCAACGTGCGATGCCGCAGGCCCATGATCACTGAGCCCAATCCGTTGGCTTCTGCGGTCCGCGCCGTCACGCAGAGCTCCGCGGGCAGCGAGTCCTGTTCCACAATCAATGAGTGATAGCGCGTGCAGGTGAGCGGCGTGGGCAGCCCGAAGAAGACGCCCGCTCCATCGTGATCGACCGCGCTGGTCTTGCCGTGCATCAGCGTTTTGGCGCGGACGACCTTGCCGCCAAAGGCTTCGCCGATGGCCTGATGGCCGAGGCAGACGCCGAGAATCGGCGCTTTCCCCGCCATGTGGCGGATGAGCGGCACCAGGATGCCGGCCTCGCCCGGCGTGCACGGCCCCGGCGAGAGCAGAATCCGTTCCGGCCTCATGGCCTCCACTTCCTCTGGCGTCACCTCATCGTTGCGGCGCACCACCACCTCCGCGCCCAGCTCGCCCAGGTACTGGACCAGGTTGTAGGTGAACGAATCGTAGTTGTCGAGTACGAAGACCATCGTGATTTCCAGTGTAGCGCGACGGCGGTCCGGGGCCATCGAACACGCTTTCCGGCGGCTGCGCCAGCTCCTCGAAGAGGCGTAATCATCCACCTGCTGGCTCATCAGTTGCGCCCGCGCGCGCCCATCTGCAAAACTGGCCATTGACCATGGTCCTTCACTTCCTCGTTCAGGGCCGCGTGCAGGGCGTTGGCTTCCGCTGGTTTGTGCAGCGCGAGGCCAGCGAGCTCGACTTGCGCGGCTGGGTGCGCAACACCGAAGATGGCGACGTGGAAGTTGTCGCAGCCGGCGAGCCCGCCGATCTCGACGACTTGCGCGCCAGCCTCAAGCGCGGCCCGCGCGGCAGCCGCGTCGATCGCATCGTCGAACACCTGCTCAACGACAGCGAAGCCCAGAACCTCGATTCGTTCCGCATCGACGGCGCGTGGTGAAAAAGCAGGGAGTAGCCAGTAGCCAATAGGGAGTAGAAAATCGGGCCGCCCATCGAAGCGTTCTGTTCCCTGTCCCTATTGGCTACTGGCTACTCCCTACTCCCTGCCCTCTAGTCCCTATTCCCTGCTTTCAAGCGATAAACTAGGAACTGACAACTGATCACCGACAACCGATCCGTGACCCAGGAGCGACGTACCGCCATGCCGGAATCCAGCAAGCCCGTAAACGTAGAGGACCTGAAAAAACTGGTCCGCACTGTACCCGATTTTCCCAAGCCGGGGATTCTTTTTTACGACATCACCACGCTCCTGAAGGACAAGACGGGCTTTGCGCAGCTGATTGACGCGATGGCTGCGCATTACATCGGGCGCAGGATCGACTTGATTCTGGGCATCGAGGCCCGTGGCTTCATCTTCGGCCCCGCGCTCGCCTATCGTCTAAACGCCGGCTTTGTTCCCGTGCGAAAGCCCAGAAAACTGCCCGCTCCGGTAGCCCGCGTCTCCTACGACCTCGAATACGGCACCGATACGCTGGAAATTCACATGGACGCGATCGCACCCGGCCAGAATGTTGTGCTGGTCGACGACCTGCTTGCCACTGGCGGCACCATGGAAGCCACCGTGAAGCTGGTGAAGCAGTTGGGCGGCGTGATTGCCGGCCTCGGCTTTGCCGTGGAGCTCGATTTCCTGAAAGGCCGCGAGCGCTTCAAGGAATACGACGTCTTTAGCCTGCTGCACTACGACGAGTAGCAGCCCAGATCACCGCAATCCCCGCCTGCCCTGTCCCCGCTGGGCTAGGACTCTTTAGTCGCCTCTTCAGGCGGCTGCAATGAGCGGCCGCCCTCCGCGATCTCCTGCTGAAACATCACGGCATCGGCAAAGCGATAGCCGACGTAGACATCGGTAAGCAGATACAGCGGGTGCGAAGGATCGTCCTCGATCTTTTTGCGCAGTTGGCGCACGAAGGTGCGCAGATACTCCACTTCCTCGCGGCACTCGGCGCCCCACACGGCCGTAAGCAGCTTGGCATAGGTCACCACGCGCCCCGCCCGGCTCATCAGGCAATACAGAATGTCGAATTCCTTGCGCGTCAGCTTCACCGGTGCGCCGCGCTTGGTCACGCGCCGCTTCACCGGCTCCAGCCGGATTTCGCCGATCTCGATGGGCGCGTCTTCAGGCCGTGCCGGAGCCCGAACGCGCCGCACCGCGCTGCGAATGCGCGCGATCAGCTCTCGCGTGCTGAAGGGTTTGGTCACGTAATCGTCGGCGCCCAGGTCCAGCGCCTCCACCTTGTCCTCTTCCTCGTCGCGCACCGTCAGCATCAGCACCGGCAAACGCGGCGCAAAGGTCCGTATGCGCCGCAGCGTCTCAATGCCGCCGATGCCCGGCATGTTGATGTCGAGCAGCACCGCATCGTAATTGCCGCCGCGCAGCACCTGCAGCGCCTCCTCGCCGCGCGAGGCTTCGGCCACCTGGAAGCCAAGCTCCATGAGCGGAGGCCGCAGCGCCCGGCGGATTGCCGACTCGTCGTCTACCACCAGAATGCGGATCGCTGGCTGCATCATTCCGAACTCTCCTTCTCCATCGTCAGAGGAATCGCTGCAAAAAAGGTTGTGCCTTCCTGCTCGTCGCTGGTCACCCACACGTAGCCGCCGTGGATCTGCGCCGCGCGCTTGGCCACTGAAAGTCCGATCCCCGTTCCGGCCGCGCGGTTCGCGTAGCTCGAGGAACGGTAGTACCGGTCAAAGATGCGTTCGCGGTCGGCCATGGGGATCACCGGCCCGAAACTGTGCACGGAAAAAATCGCCTCAGCCCCGGCGGCAAGAACCCGGATGGTAATCGTGGTCCCGAAATTCGAATATTTGCACGCGTTGTCAATGTACTGGGTCAGCAGCATCACCATCAACTGCCGGTCGCAGCTCAGCATCAGGTCCTCGTCCTCGATTTCCATGGCAACCTTCATGCTGGCCAGCCGGTCTTTGAGGCTGCTCACGACCTCCTCGACGAGCGTTCCCGCATTCACGCGCTCCACATGAATCGAAACTTCGCCCGCATCCAGCCGCGCCGTGGTCAGCAGGCGCGTGGTCAGGTTGCCCAACAGCCGCGTCTGCTCGTCGATCAGCGATACCAGCTCCGCCTGTCCCGGCGAAAGATGGCCCATCTCATTCAAGCCGGTCGACGCCGCGCGAATGGCTGTCAGCGGAGTTTTGTAGGCGTGTGCCAGGCTGTCGAGCACTGTGGAGCGTAGCTGCTCGGTGCGCCGCTCGGTCTCGATACGGCTCTCGTTGGCAAAGGCGCGATAGCGGTCGAAGGTGATGGCAATCAGCGAAGCGATAGCGTTGTTGATCAGCGGGCTGGTGTCGCCACGCACCACCAGGCTGCCGATGGGCACCGCTCCCAGGCGCACCACGCGCCGCCCGATCCCGGTCTCCTGATCGTCGTCCGTGGTTTCGAAATAGTAGACGTTCTGCGCCATCTCCTGCGGATCGACGTTCCAGTAGCCCGCCTGGTATACATCGTGCAAATCGGCGTCGAAGACGGCAACCGCTTCGAGGTCGAAGATCTCGTGCACCAGCTCAGCCAGCTGCGGCCCGGGCTCCATGTACAGGTTCATCTGCAGGGTGCGCCGCGTGAACTCGTAGAGATCCTCCATCTGCCCACCGCGCGACTCCGCTTCGCGCGCATGCTTGGTGATGCGCGACGAAAGCCGGCTCACAGTGAGGGCCACCAGCACAAACACCACCAGCGTGATCGAGCTTGCCGGATTGGTGGCCAGAGCCAGCTCCGGCTGCCGCGCCGAAAACCAGCTTTGCGCCACCACAGCCGTGAACGAAACAATCACCGCCTGCCAGAAGCCGCACAGCAGCGCCGTGGGAACCACGACCAGCAGATACAGCAGCGCAGCCACGGGAAGCAGCCAGCTGGACCAATGCGCCAGCGCTGCCATGAGCACTACGCTCACCCCACCCAGAGCGGATTCGAGCGTGAACAGAAGGACGCGTGTGCCCGAGCCGCGCGAGCGCCATGGCCCGAAAACCGAACGCATAAGGTAGCTCTGAGTCAACCCGACACTCACCTTCTGTTCTCGCATGCACTGCGTACACCCGAAGTACGCAGCTGGTGTTGATCTGGAGGGTCAGGCCAGCTGCACCCCAACCGTCCAAATCTGTGGAAATCGCTGCCGTTGCAACGCGGAATTGTTCTCTGGTTCGAGCGCCTGAGCAGGAGACAGTAAAGTTTAGCAGGTTCTTTAGGCCTTTTTCACGCCGCGAGCCGGCTCCTCCACCATGCTTCTGAATGCACCGTAACGTTCTGTGGGAATAGGCGGATAGCGCCTTGTCCATTCGGCTCCATGGAAATCTTTTTGCAATCCTCATATTTTCTTTATGCTTTGTTTGCATTACTGGTGCTACGCAGTTTCACTCTTACCACGGCGCCCATGAACATCGTCTGATTGCCGGCACGGCGCCGGCAGTCTCAACCGCAACCGTGTGTACTTCCCTGCAACCTTGAACGGCCCCTGCACGGGGCATGAGCGGGCGCGCGCTGACGCGCTTGAACGATCTCACTCTGTCTTCAAGTTCTTCACAAATTTCTTTCTGGAGGATTCGTGCCGATGCATTCGAATGCCATGGTCAACCTTCGATCGATCGCACTTCGATCCCTTGCTGGAACCACGATCGCAATTGCCCTCACAGCTGGCGCACAAACACCGGCGCCGGCCTCTTCTCAGTCGTCTGCGCCAGAATCCACACCCGCGGCGCAAGCGCCTGCGGCAGCTCCGGCGTCAGCGCCGCTGAACTTCCCGTGGAAGGTTGGCCCCATGGCCGTAACGGCTTTTGTCGATGGCTATTACAGCTACAACTACAACCAGCCCACAACCTCGGCAAATAACCAGACGAACGACCTCTACAACTTTAACGACAAGACCGATACGGTCGAGCTGAGCGCTGCCAAGCTCACGTTGAACCACGATCCCGCTCCCTTTGGCGCCCACTTTGACTTTCTCTACGGCCGCACCAACGAACTTGTAAATGCCGGCCTGCAGGCAGACTACATCGAGCAGGCCTACCTGAGCCTCAAGCCGAAGTCTGCAAAAGGTTTCGAGGCTGACTTTGGCAAATTCGTCACCTCGGCGGGAGCGGAAGTCATCGAGGCCAAGGATAACTGGAACTATTCCCGCTCGCTGCTCTTCTCGTGGGCAATTCCCTACACCAACTTCGGCCTGCGCACTTCCCTGCCGGTGTCAAAGACTGAAACCATCGGCGTCCAGGTGGTGAACGGCTGGAACGTAGTGACCAAAAACAATGGATGGGCGACGATCGGTTTGACCAGCGCCTATGTGAAAACCAAGTACACGTGGAACGTAAATTTCTATACCGGTCCTGAAAATGCATTGCCCGGTCACGGTTATCGCAACCTGGTCGACACCACGCTGCTACTCACTCCGAACTCGAAGTTCAACGCCTACATCAACTACGACTACGGTCAAAACCGCGATGCCGTGGTCGGTACCGGAAAGTACGCGACAGGCGATCACAACGTCAACGATTGGCAAGGCGTCGCCTTTGCCGCCCATCAGCAAATCAACACTGCAACCGCGATCGCTGGACGCTATGAATACTTCACTGACCCGAATGGATTCCAGACGGGCACCGTTCAGCACCTGAACGGATTCACTGGAACATTTGAGTACAAGGTTCCCAAGCTGCCGCAGACTCTGATCACACGCGCGGAATACCGTCACGACCAGTCCAACGAGCCCTTTTTTCATAAGAACGCCACGGGCATGGTCGACGGCCAATCGACAGTAACCGTGGGGTTGATCCTGGTCCTTCAGCCACACCAGTAACGCTCTGGCAAGACCTTGACAGCGGGTGTGAGCCGGCATTCCGGCGGGGGAGTTTAATTGCCCGTTCAGCGAATGCCGGGGCGCTCGAACCGCGTCGTTGTAAGACGCACTCTTGCTCAGAGCTTCGGTAACAGCAGTCCTTAGTTCTTTATTTCGTCCTCATGAGCTGGACGATAGACTCTCAGCACCGCAGAGCAACCGGGACCGGCCAAACCTGCACCTGGCCGGGACCGCCCTAATCAATGCCGCACCTCGGTTCGGCGTACGCGGTGGAGGACAGGCCGCAACCAGTTGTTTTCGCAATTTCCCGGGGGCCATCCGCCGGGAGCCGCCAGACGAATTTCAACCCTCAGGAGAATATTCATGGCAGAACAGAAAGCACCTCAAATGCAGGCCACGCTCGGCCTCACTGGTTTAACCAGTAACGCGATGGCGCTCATCGCTCCCGGCGCCTTCCTGTGGCTCACCTTCTTTCTCCAGGCCTCCACGGGCGTTGCCGGCCAGCCCTCCACGGCTCCCTCCATGTGGATCGGTATCGTCGCCGCGCTGCTGCTCTGTTTGGCTACTGCCGTTGCCTACGCCGAGATCTCCAAGCTCTATCCCGGCACCGGCTCCAGCTACTACTACGCCGAGCAGGCCATGCTCTCCAAGGACAAGGCCTTCAAATACGCCCGCGTCGCCAAGTTCATTGTCGGTTGGGGCTCGCACCTTTACTACTGGGTTTATCCCGGCGTGATGGTCGCCGTCACCGGTATCTTCGTGGGCTATGTGGTCGGCTTCCTCTATCCCAACTTCATCAGCGGCTCCAATCCCGGACCCGTCTTTACCGGCCTGGTTGCCGTCCTATTCTCGTTCTTTGTCGCCTGGATTGCCTCCAAGGGCGCCGGCGCCTCCACGGCCGTCAACATCGCCATCAACGTCGTGCAGATATCCGCGCTGATCGTCTTCAGCGTCCTCGCGCTGGGCTATCGCGCCAACCACCCCGCGGGCAGCCCCGCCTTCCAGTACGACGGCCAGTCCATGGCGACGTACACCTATCAGTTCGCCACCAATCCCAAAGACGGCTCCATCATGCGCGACTCCAGCGGCAACCCACTTCCGCTGCTCGACAAGTCCGGCAAGCCGGTTCCGTTCACAATCGACTACCCGACGACCGACTCCAGCGGCAATTTTCTTACCCACCCTAACGCCGCATCGGTCGTCGGCATTCACAAGTTCAGTTGGATGTTCATCCAGGCAACCGTCGCCATTCTCATTCTGGTCGGCTTCGAATCGGTTACCTCGATGGGAGGTGAGGCCAAAAATCCAACCAAGCATATACCCATCGCTGTCATTGCATCGCTGCTGATTCAGGGGTTGTTCTGTTACCTCTTTGAGTACTTCTGCGCCAACTACTTCCTCAACTCCGGCTATACCATGCAAAGCGCGGTCAGTTCCGCGGCGCCCATCGGCGACATGATGATCATCGTCGGTGACGCCCTGCTCGGACACGGCAACGGCAGGTACTTCATGCTGGCTGAAGCCGTCACCGTGTTCCTCGCGCTTATTGGCACCACGCTGAGCTGCATGAACACCGGCGCCCGCGTCACCTACGCCATGGGCAAGGATGAGGAGGTTCCAGAGCACTTCGGCCTGCTGCACGCCGAGTCGCTCTCGCCGCGCCGCGCCATCTGGACGCTGGCTGTGATCTCAGCGGTCATCGGCGTTGTCGCTGTTTCACTCGCCTTCGGCGATGCCAGCGCTCCAACCGACGCCTCCATCGCGGCCCTGCCGCATAACATCTTCTCCAGCTTTGGCTATACAACCCACGACAAGATGGCCGCCCTGCCCAACTCGCTGCTCGCCATCACGCTCACTTCCAACTTCGGCACCTTCATCCTCTACGGGTTGAGCTGCCTGCTCTGCATCGTCGCCTACTCTGAGCGCCACGATAAGCACATCGTCATGCATTACCTCATTCCCGGCTTCGGCCTGGTGGCCAACCTGACCTGCATGGCCTTTTATGTGGCGGGACCCTTCTTTAACCTCGGCACCAAGATGGAACCATTAACCGCTCTGGGCATCTCCGCTGTCTGGGGCCTCTACGGAGCGGTGTACTTCCTCCGCTCCTCGAAAGTGAAAGGCAAGTCGGCGCTGTTGACTGCGAGACAGCAAACCTCGTAGTCCGAACGTTAACTCAGATGCAGATCCTGGGTGGATCTCCTCTCCGGCCTCGTTACGAGAAACTGGGGAGGGGACCCACCCAATTGCCGTTTTCAAGCTCGACTCCCCATTCCCCTGAACGGAAGCAATCCGTGGCAACATCGCGGGACGCTTCACACGGCGGCTCTCATGTTAGATGTACAGTTCGGCGAGGCAAGCGACTTCGGCAAAGTCCGCACCAATAATGAGGACGCCATGGGGTCGTTTATCCCTGCATCGCGCCAGCAGACGCGTTCTTACGGTTTTCTTTTTGTGGTTGCCGACGGCGTCGGCGGCCTCGATCTCGGCGAAGTGGCCTCAGCCACGGCGGTCTCCGTGCTCACCGGCGAGTTCGGCAAAGCGCAACCCGGCTCCATGCTCATCAGTCTTCTGCCGCGGCTCATCCAGCGCGCCAATGGGGCCGTGCACGATTGCACGCTCAACCCGCTGCACAACGGCCACAAGATGGCCACCACGGTCGTAGCCTGCGCCCTGCGTTACGACCAGGCTGTGGTCTCGCACGTCGGCGATTCGCGCTGCTATCTCGTGCGCAACGGCCAGGCGCGGCAGATCACCCAGGATCATACGCTGGTGAACGAACAGCGCAAGATGGGCCTCATCTCCGCCGATGAGATCGCCGCCTCCGATGCCCGTCATGTGCTCATTCGCTCCGTGGGGCCGGAGATGTTCGTCTCGCCCGACACCACGGCCGTCACCCTGCAGCCGGGCGATGTGCTCGTGCTCTCGACCGACGGACTGCACGACGAGTTGCCCGAAGCGGAGATCGCCGCTATCGCCTCGCAGAAGAAGGACGCCGCGCAGATCGCCCGCGAGCTCGTCGCCCGCGCGGTCGAAATCGATGGCGGCGACAACACCACCGCGCAGGTCATTCGTGTCCGCTCGGTGGAGCAGGTGGGCATGTATCGCGGCCGTCCCTACCGGCTGCCCGTGTGAAAAATGCGGGACTTCGGGACTACGGGGCTGCGGGACCCTACCCGCGCAGCACGCAAGCCCCGTCCCGAAGCCCCGTAGTCCCGAAGTCCCGCAGTCCCGTAGTTCCTCGCTCCCTGTCTTACAAAATCCTTAGTTTTGTTGATCTTTTTCCCATTACAGTAGAGAAAGCTTCTCCGATGGAGCCTGCAACGCGATGAGTTTTTACGATGCCCTGGAGCCCGGCGCGCACATCGATTCCTACCGCATCGATGCCGCGGTTGCGCGCAGCGGCATGGCCACCATTTATCGCGCCACCGACCTGCGCGACGACCGCATCGTTGCCCTGAAGATTCCCCATCCCGACATGGAAGCCGATCCGCTTTTCTCTGATCGCTTCCGGCGCGAGGCGGCCATCGGCGAACGTCTCAACCACCCCAATGTCATGCGAGTCTTTGGCGGCGAGAAGCGCTGCCGCGTCTACATGGTCATGGAGTGGTGCGAGGGCCGTCTGTTGCGCCGCATCCTCGACGAAGGCCGCCTCCCCTACGACCGCGCCATCCACATCGCCGAGGGCGTGCTCAAGGCCCTGGCCTACATTCACGCCAACGGTGTGGTGCATCGCGACCTGAAGCCGGAAAACATCCTGGTCGACGACAACGACAACATCAAGCTCATCGACTTCGGCATCGCCAGCGATTCCTCCTCGCGCCGGCTCACCTACGCCAACTTCACCACCGCGCTGGGCACGCCGGATTACATCTCTCCCGAGCAGGTGAAGGGCAAGCGCGGCGACGCGCGCAGCGACATTTACTCCATGGGCGTGATTCTCTACGAGATGCTCACCGGCAAACTGCCCTTCTCCGGCCCCACCCCGCTGGCCGCCATGAACGACCGCCTGCTGAACCACCCCCTTCCGCCGCGGGTGGCCGACCCCTCCGTCACTCCCCAGATGCAGGAGATCCTTTACCGCGCCCTGGAGCGCGATCCCAGGAACCGCTACGCCAGGGCCGAGGAGTTTCTCCACGATCTGGAACACCCGGAAGAGGTCGGCGTCGAGGACCGCGACGAAATCCGCGACTGGCAGAATCGCAAGTCCCCGCTGGCCCGCAAAATCCTGTACTACGGTGGTTTGGCCCTCATTCCAGTTATCATTTTGCTGCTCATGATCCTCATCGCCCACCACCGCTGAGAGGGTTTTCCACACCCCGATCTTCCAAATCTTCACGGATTCTTTATGCTGTTAGCACTAGGATTCCTGTGAATCTCGGGCGCCTGCCCAATTCGCAGCGAAATTGCGCCTGGTATCGGCTCCAACCCCGCGTACGCAGTTTTTTCACGCGGGAGCGTGTGGAGCGTTTATGCATATCGCACTGTTGTCTGACAGTTTCCGCAATTTGTTTTTTGGCATTCTCGGAAAATCTGTAACCGGCGATTTCATACCTCGAGCCAACGCGACCTGTAAACCGGACCTTCATCGCGCCGCCGATCTCCGCAAGCAGGACACGCTGACCGGACTCAATCTCCAGACACACCTTTTCCGGATCTGCCGCCGACTTTCACAACGAAACCCGGTCTTGCGTATCACAAAAGCAAGCGAAAGGAGAAGTAAGAATGCCGCGTACTCCCGATGACGTGAAAAAGCTCGCCAAGGAATCCGGTGCCAAAATAGTCGATCTCCGTTTTATCGACTTGCCGGGCATGTGGCAGCATTTTTCCATTCCAGTGGAAGATCTTGACGATGACTTGTTCAGCGATGGCATTGGCTTCGATGGCTCGAGCATCCGCGGATTCCAACAGATTCACGAAAGCGACATGCTGCTGGTGGCCGATGCGGAAACCGCGCAGATGGACCCCGTTCTCTCCATTCCCACGCTCAACATCATCTGCAATGTGATTGACCCCCTCAGCCGCAAGCCCTACAGCCGCGATCCGCGTCATGTGGCGAAGAAAGCCGAAGCCTATCTCAAGAAGACCGGGATTGCCGATATGAGCTACTGGGGCCCGGAAGCGGAGTTCTACATGTTCAATGACGTCCGCTACGACCAGACCGCGCATAGCGGCTACTACTACGTCGATTCCAACGAAGGCATCTGGAACACGGGGCGCGAGGAGGGTCCGAACCTGGGCTACAAGCTGCGCCACAAGGAAGGCTACTTCCCTGTGCCACCCTCCGACCAGTTGCAGGACATCCGCTCAGAGATTCTTCTCGCCTTGCGCGAAGTGGGCGTGAAGGTTGAAGTCCATCACCACGAAGTCGGCACGGCTGGCCAGGCCGAGATCGACATGCGCTTTGGCCCGCTCACCCAAATGGCCGACAACCTGCTTTGGTACAAGTACATCATCCGCATGATCTGCAAGAAGCACGGCATGACGGCGACCTTCATGCCCAAGCCACTCTTCGGCGACAACGGATCGGGCATGCACGTACACCAGAGCCTGTGGAAGGGCGACACCAACGTCTTCTACGACCCCAAGGGGTACTCGTTGCTGAGCCAGACCGCGAAGTATTACATCGGCGGCCTGCTCAAGCACGCGCCGGCTCTCTTGGCCATCTGCGCCCCCACCACCAACTCCTATCGCCGCCTGGTTCCCGGCTACGAAGCGCCGGTGAACCTGTGCTACTCGCAGCGCAACCGTTCGGCTGCGGTCCGTATTCCGGTGTACTCCACCAGCCCCAAAGCCAAGCGGCTCGAGTTCCGCTGTCCCGACCCCTCCACCAACCCGTACCTCTGCTTCGCGGCCCTGCTCATGGCCGGTCTCGACGGCATCAAGCACAAGATCGATCCCGGCGAGCCCGTGGACAAGGACCTCTACGAGCTTGAGCCGGAAGAGGCAGCCAAGGTCAAGAGCACGCCCGGCTCATTGGGCGAGGTTCTCGACGCATTGGAGAAGGATCACGCCTTCCTGCTCGACGGCGGCGTGTTTACCAAGGACCTGATCCAAACCTGGATTACCTACAAGCGCGAGCGCGAGCTGGCTCCCGTCAACCTGCGCCCCGTGCCCTACGAGTTCTTCCTCTACTACGATCTGTGAGGCGAACTCGGGCGTAACTTTCAGAACATTGGTTGCCCTATCCTTTCCGCGCACTTTGCGGAAAGGGTGGGAATGCGTGAAGTCTTCGAAGCGGCTGGCCTACTTCAAGCCAGCCGTTTCCATCTGCGCTTCAATTTCTTCGGTCAGCGCCTCGGCGGCATCGATGCAATCCACGCGGCTCACGTCGCGATGCGTCACCAGCCGAATGGCATCCGGCCCGAACGCCCCGGCCAGCACACCGCGCGCCTTCAGCCGCGCCACCAGGTCGGCCGCACCCTTCCCCGCCGTCAGCCGGAAGACGACGATGTTGGTCTCGACCGACTCCAAATCGATGGCCACGCCCTCGGTGGAAGCCAGCGCCTCGGCCAAGAGGCGCGCGTTCGAGTGATCTTCGTGCAGATGCTTCGGCCCGTCCTCGAGCGCGATCAGCCCCGCCGCGGCCAGCACACCCGCCTGCCGCATCCCGCCGCCCAACGACTTGCGCAGAATGCGCGCCCTCGCCATGCGCTCTGCCGAACCTACCAGCATGGAACCCACCGGCGCGCCCAGCCCCTTCGACAGGCAGAACATCACCGTGTCGAAGCCGCGCGTCAATGTTCGCACATCCACGCCCAGCGCCACGGCGGCATTGAAGATGCGCGCTCCGTCGAGATGCAGCGGGAGTCTGCGGTCTTTAGCGCCCTCCCAGATTTCTTCCAGAATCTCCAGACGCGTGCAGCGGCCACCCGCCAAATTGGCCGTGTTCTCAATCTCGATCAGCCCGGTCGCCGCGCGAAACGGCCCCACAGGCGTGATGGCGGACTCAATGTGTTTCCAGGTGAGAATGCCGCCCTCGGCCGGCACGGCCCGGATGAGGCAGCCGGAAAAGACCGCCGTCGTCGCCATCTCGAAGTCGAGAATGTGGGCGCGCGACTCGGCAATCACCTCCTGCCCCGGCTGTGTCAGCAACCGGATCGCAATCTGGTTGCCCATAGTGCCCGTGGGCACGAACAGCGCCGCCTCGCGCCCAAACACCTCGGCCGCGCGCCGCTCCAGCAGGTTGACGGTCGGATCCTCGCCGTACACATCGTCGCCCACTTCGGCAGCCGCCATGGCCGCACGCATCTCCGGCGTGGGCCGCGTCACCGTATCCGAACGCAAATCAATGATTGCTGGCAATGTCTTTCGCCTCTCCTGAACACGGGACTACGGGATTTTCCCCATCGGCAGCTCGATGATCGCCGTGCGCTTGCCGTCCTTCTCCGCATAGGCCCACAGCCCGTGAAAGTTGGCGCGGATTCCCGGCTGCACCTTCAGGAACGCGCTCAACACTGCCGTCGCCTCGGTGCGCAGCGCCGCCGGATCGGTCACGCCGGTCGACTCGTACACCACGCCCAGATCGGCCTCGCGCAGCGTAGGATCGAAGCCCACCGCCTCGATCTTCCAGGTGCGATCGCCATCGGGCAGCGACAACGGAAATGCGCTCTGCGGCGAAGGCATGATGAGCCCTTGCTCCTGGCGCAGCTTTTCTAGGTTCGGCGAGGAGAGAAAATCTACCGGAAGCAGCAGGTAGTGGGCCGCATCGTAGCTGTACCACGCGCTCCACGGGTCGGCCTTGGCCAGTGCCCGCCCACGCACCCAGTACCACACGCCGTCATGTCCCTCGAAGACGCCCGGCCGCACCGTCAATCCCGCCAGCTTCCACGCCACTGCGGCGCCGTCCCACGCCAGAACCAAACCTATCTGCCCCGCCAGCGGCGCGCCCGCCGCATCGGCAAGCACCACGGCGTAGCGCCCCGGCGGCAACGCGCTCATGCTGATGGTCACGGTCAGCGACCCCGAGGTATTCGAGCAGAAAAACTGCGTATCCTGGGGCGCAGTCTGCTCGCTCGCATCCAACAGGTAGAGATTCCGCAACTGGAACTTGCCGCCCTTCAGCAGCGGCGCCGCCTGTTCCACGGCTGCGCGGATTCCCTCCCACTGCGACGCTTCCTGCGGCAGCAGCACGGCCTGCAATGTGGAGTAGTCCTGCTCGATGACCGCCTTTGCCACCCTGGTGACGATCGCGGACAGCGCATCCCGGTCCAGCGATCCGAGTTGCGGCTCTGGGGTGCAGCTCGCCGCCCGGCTCGTCCAAGGCGTCCACAGCAACGCCAACGCCATCAAAACCATCCACCGCAAGCGCATCGCCACCTTCATCCTTTTTGCCCGGAAAATCTCTTTTTTCGACGGCTCTATGAGCGTCCCCCGGCCACTGCTAGTCTAGTACAGTGAGCGGCTATGGATCGCGGCGCACGCGCGCCGCTTTCTGCCGCAAGGAGCCGATTCCGATGCGAACCCTCGTACGGCAGCAGCCGGAATCCCCCGACCGCGCCAGCGCGCGAAGCGCGTCTCACGCCCTCGCGCGTCGCCGGCCCTGTGCCGCCGCGCTCCGCCAGCCCGCACATCAGGTCGCATGGGCGACCCTTTTCGCGGCGCAATTCCTGGTTGGCGCTGTGCTCGCCGCGCAAACGCCCGCTCCTCCGGCTCCGGCTCCCGCGCATGCCGTCACGCATCCGCACAAAAAGCCTACGGTCGCAAAGCCCGCAGCGCCACCGGCTCCGGCTCCTGCGCCCGCCGCGCCGCAAATTCCCAACTGGCCCGCCAACCACAAACCTGCCGAGGCGTCTGTGGTATGGGACAGCCACGGCCTGCTCATTCAGGCCTCCAACTCCAGCCTGGACCAGATTCTGAAGGACGTTTCGCTGAAGACCGGCGCGAAAGTGGAAGGCATGGGCGCAGACGAGCGCATCTTTGGCACCTACGGACCCGGCCCTGCCCGCGATGTGCTCTCTGAGCTTCTCGACGGCTCCGGCTACAACATCCTCCTGATCGGCGATCTGGGTCAGGGAACGCCGCGAAAGATTGTGCTGAGCGGCCGCCCGGTCACGGCGAAGCCCTCCGGCAATGCCAATCCCGGCGCAACCAACAACAACGATGCGGAAAACGATCAGGAAGGCGAGCAGCCCGAAATGAATCCGGCCGGGCAGGCGCCAATCCCTCAGCCCGCTGGAGCTGGAAACGGCGTTCCCCCCGTGCCGGTGCGCACACCGCAGCAAATGCTGGAGCAGCGCCAACGGCAGATGCAACAGATGCAGCAACCGCAGCAGAACACCCCGCAAAACCCGCAGAATTGAGAGGAGAGCTTCGCCACCCTCGGCTGAAAGCTGAGAGCTGATGGCTGAAAGCTGTTCTTACGAGATCCGCGCCGCTTGGGGCTGTGTCTTCAGGAGGGCCGGACGGCGCGGCGCGCGCATCAGCGCGAATCCCACGCGCAGAATCGCATAAGCGGCCAGAATGCCAAATGCCAACGCGCCCAATGACGCCAAAATCAACATGAATAAATCCAGCAGATTTGCCATTACTACCGCTTCTCCCGTAATGCGCGCCTACGGCCGCAAGGTACGCGTCCCGCCGCCTGTCCTCGAATTCCGGTCGATTGAGCGTACCGGCAAGCCTGACAGGCGTCTATGCGATTGTCGCAGATTATCCGCCGCGTTGACCCTCGTTTCTATTGCCAAATAGAATACCCTTAGTGCCTTTGGTACCGTGCGCCGCGAACCACCCGGAACCCGCCGTCAACGTCAAGTCCAGCCATGCCTATCACTCACATCTCGGTGCGGGGGGCGCGCCAGCACAACCTGCGCGACATCAATGTGCGCATTCCCCGCAACGCGCTCACCGTAGTCACCGGTCTCTCCGGCTCCGGCAAAAGCTCGCTCGCCTTCGACACCATCTACGCCGAAGGCCAGCGCCGCTACGTTGAGACGCTTTCCGCCTATGCGCGCCAGTTCCTCGACCAGATCGAGCGGCCCGACGTGGACTCGATCGAGGGGCTCAGTCCGGCCATCTCCATCGAGCAGAAGACGACGAGCCGCAGCCCCCGTTCCACGGTCGGCACCATCACCGAGATCTACGACTACCTGCGTCTGCTCTACGCTTCAGTGGGCACGCCCCACTGCCCCAACTGCGGCCGGTCGATCGCCCGCCAGACCGCCGAGCAAATTGTTCAAAGGATCCTGGAACTGGGCAAAGGCGAGCGCGCCACGGTGATGGCGCCGATTGTGCGGGGCCGCAAGGGTGAGTTTAAGGATTTGCTGGATCAGCTTGATCAGCAAGGATTTCGCGCCCGCGTAGACGGCGAGGTCCGCGACCTTTCCGAGCCCGTTTCCCTCGACCGCCGCAAGAATCACACCATCGAAGCCATCGTCGACCGGGTGCTCCTCAGGCAAGAGGGCGCGGGTGCCCCAGGTCCCTCGCATTTGGGGACCTGGGAGGGAAGCAAAGTCGGATCCCCTCCGAACAAGCCCTCTACTGAAAAGCGTCTCGAGCAAGCCGTCAGCAAGGCCCTGCAACTGGCCAACGGCCTAGTCCTCGTCGCCTTCAACGACGGCAACGAGCAGTTGTTTTCCTCGTCGATGGCCTGCCCCGACTGCGGCCTCGACGTGCCCAAGCTCGAGCCGCGCAGCTTCTCCTTCAACTCCACCTTCGGCGCCTGCCCCAATTGCCACGGCCTCGGCTCGCTCTACGACTTCGATCCCGCCAAGGTCATCACCGACTGGTCGAAGCCCTTGCTCGACGGTGGCCTCGGCCCCGGCTCCTCGTCGCAATATCTCATCAAGCTTATCCAGCTTGCCGCCGACCGCTACAAGATCGACCTCAAGACACCGTTTGAAGACCTGCCGCCAAGGCAGCAGCACCTGCTGGTCTACGGCCCGCCCAAAGGCGAGGCGCCGCGCACCGGCTTCCACGGCATCCTGGCCTACCTGCGCGACAATGTGGAAGAAGCGCGCAGCGACAGCTATCGCGAGTACATGATGAGCTTTATGTCGGCCGTGCCCTGCCCGGTGTGCCGTGGCAAGCGCCTGCGCCCGGAGTCGCTGGCCGTCAAGGTTGGCGGCCTTTCCATCGCCGACTTCACCGCCCTCCCGCTCAACCGCGCGCTTTCGGCCGTCATCAATCTGCAATTCACTGAGCGCGAGGCCCTCGTCGCCGAACGCCTCCGCCGCGAGATCGCCGAGCGCCTCGAATTTCTCTGCGCCGTGGGCCTCAGCTACCTTTCGCTCGACCGCAATGCAGCCACGCTCTCCGGCGGCGAGGGCCAGCGCATCCGTCTCGCCACGCAAATCGGCTCGCGCCTGCGCGGCGTCCTGTACGTGCTCGACGAGCCCTCCATCGGTCTGCACCAGCGCGACAACAATCGCCTCATCGAAGCCCTGGAAAAGCTCCGCGACCTCGGCAACACGGTCCTCGTCGTCGAACACGACGAAGAAACCATCCGCCATGCCGACTTTGTTCTCGATCTTGGCCCAGGGGCGGGGCGTTTGGGAGGTCTTGTCGTGGCGGAAGGCACGCCGGAGCAGATTATGGCCTCGCCCGCGTCGCTTACCGGCCATTACCTGAGCGGCGCCGCCTCCATGCTGCAACGCGCCCATCCACGTCCGCTCACCGGCAAGTGGCTCACCATCGTCGGAGCGCGCGAGCACAATCTGCAGGATGTGAACCTGCGCATCCCCCTCGGCGTCATGACCGTCGTCACCGGCGTGAGCGGCAGCGGTAAAAGCACCCTCGTGAACGACATCCTTTATCGTTCGCTCGCCAAGTCCATCTACGGCTCGCGCGAGGAGCCCGGCGCACACGACGAGCTCACCGGCACCGAGCAGATCGACAAGGTGGTCCGCATCGATCAGTCGCCCATCGGCCGCACGCCGCGCTCCAATCCCGCCACGTACACGGGCGTCTTTTCGCCCATCCGCGATTTGTTTGCCATGCTGCCCGAGGCGCGCGAGCGCGGCTACAAGCCGGGCCGCTTCAGCTTCAATGTCACCGGAGGCCGCTGCGAGGCCTGCCAGGGCGACGGCCAGCGCCGCATTGAAATGAATTTCATGCCCGATGTTTACGTGCAGTGCGAGGTGTGCAACGGCCGCCGTTACAATCAGGAGACGCTGGCCGTCAAATTCCACGGCCACTCCATCGCCGACGTGCTCGACCTCACCATCGAAGACGCTTTGCCGCTGCTGGCCGACGTGCCCCAGGTGCGCCAGAAACTGCAGACCCTCGTCGACGTCGGTCTCGGTTACATTCATCTCGGGCAGAGCGCGACCACACTCTCCGGCGGCGAGGCGCAGCGCATGAAGCTGGCGCGCGAGCTCTCCAAGCGCCAAACCGGCAAGACCCTCTACTTGCTCGACGAGCCCACCACCGGCCTGCACTTCGACGACGTGCGCAAGCTCCTCGAAGTCCTGCACCGGCTCACCGATCTCGGCAACTCGGTCATCATCATCGAGCACAATCTCGACGTGATTCGCAACGCCGACTGGGTCATCGATCTCGGCCCCGAGGGCGGCGAAGACGGCGGACGTGTGGTCGGCGAAGGCCGCCCCGCCAAGATTGCCGCCACGCCCGGCTCTTACACCGGCCAGTTCCTCAAGCGCTATTACAAGTCCACGAACGGCCGCCTCACGCCCGCCGATTCGGAAGAGGATCTCCTTTCGCCCTCTGCAGCCGGCAACGGCTCCAACTCCGCATCGGGCACGGTCGATCTTGATCCGGCCTCCGCGACGCGTTCCAACGGCAAGCGCACGCGACAAAAATCCTCAGCTGTGGCAAGCTCTCGTAGAAAGACCGGAAAGAAACGCCTATGACCCTCTTGAACGACGGCGATGCACGCGAGCCCGTGATTTTGCCCGGCGGCGACTCCACCGGTTTGGGCACAACGCCGGCCTTCAACGCCGCGCAGGAGCAAACTACCGCGCCTTCGTCCCCTGAAACGAATATCGAGGCGGATCCCGCGGCAGCCGCCGAGTCGATACCGGCCTTCTCCTACATTCCGCCCGCGAGCGCTGAACCGCCGCTCTTTCACTCCTTCACCCAGCCGCCAATCCGCCGCCCCGTGCGCATCCCGAACTTCGGCCATCTTCTACTTTTGTCTCTGCTGATTCTTGTCGCCTTCAGCATTCTGGTGATCGTCCTGGCTTTGGCCTCGCACTTTCATCTTCTTGGCTTGCAGCTTTCGGCAAAATCTGCTACCGACATTGGCTTCAACCTCTTGAGCGAGGCCATTCTCTACCTCGTGACCTTTGGCCTGAGCCTCTGGGTCTTTCCGATGGTCTGGAATGAGAGCCTTTTCGCGGGACTCGAATGGCGCGGCGCGGTAGCGCTAATCAGGTTCTGGCCGCTCGCCGCAACGGCCCTGGGTTGCCTGGGGCTGGCAGTCCTCGACCAGGTCCTGATGCCCGGCCCCTCCAACGCGCCCATCGAAAAAATGCTCAGCTCCCCCGGAGCCGCCTGGCTGATGTTCGCCTTTGGCGTCACCATGGCGCCTTTTTTCGAAGAGATGTTCTTCCGTGGTTTTCTGCTCCCGGCGCTCTGCACGGCCTGCGACTGGATTGCCGAAAAGATGCACGACACGCTTCCCCTTCCGCTCGATGCGAACGGTCATCCGCAGTGGTCGCTTCCCGCTATGGTCATCGGCTCCATCGCCACCAGCATCCCCTTCGCTCTGTTGCATGTCGAACAGCAGGGCCATTCGCTGGGCCCGTTTCTTCTCCTCATCGTCATCAGCCTGATTCTCTGTGCGGTGCGCCTCAAAGCCAGGTCTCTGGCCGCCAGCACACTGGTCCACGCCACCTATAACTTCTTCATCTTTTCCCTGGCGTTGATCGGCACCGGCGGCTTCCGCCACTTCGACAAGATGTAAAAGGCAGCCAGCTTAGAATGGACTCGATGCCCGCTTCCACCCACTCCCAGCAGCTCCTCGCCCTCCTTGCCCGCTTGAGCTTCAAGCTCGGCGAGTTCAAGCTCTCTTCCGGGGCAACCAGTGACTACTACATCGATTGCCGCACCACTACGCTGGACGCTGACGGAGCACGGCTTGTCGGTGAAGCGATTCTGGACCTCCTCGACGAACGCCGCACAAAAGCAGAGGCCGTCGGCGGCCTCACCATGGGTGCGGATCCAATTGCAACGGCCGTCGCTATCGCTAGCGGGTGGCGCGCTATTGAATGGTATCAGCAAAAAAGGCCTAAATACCAGAAACTCCACGGCTTCCTCGTCCGCAAAGCCGAAAAGGCTCACGGAACCGGCCGCCGCATCGAGGGCTTCTGCCGTCCCGGCGCGCGCGTCGTCATCGTCGACGATGTTTGCACCACCGGCGCCTCCACCATCGCCGCCATCGAGGCCGCAAAGGAGGCCGGCATGGAAATCGCCGCCGTGGTCTGCATCGTGGAGCGCGAAGAAGCCAACGGCCGACCCGCCATCGAATCTGCCGCAAAACCCGCGCCCTTCCTGCGCCTCTTCACCGCGAATGAGGTCCGCGCGGAACATGTGAAGCTGCTCGCGGCCGCCAAACCCTGATCTTTCTCTCAAAACGCAAAGGGCAGACCGCCTCCGGTCTGCCCTTCGTTCCTTCCACGCTCCTCAACTGTTTCTGCTTCGTCCTTCGCGCTACTCGTCAACCGTCGTCGGCGTCTCGCTGGGTGGCTTGGCCTGGCCCGTCACTGCCGCGGGCTGCCCGCTCGTCGCGCTGTCGCCGCTCATATTCGAAAGCAGCCTCACCTGGACGCGCCGGTTCTCCTTGCGCCCTTCAGGCGTATCGTTCGACGCCACATATTGATCCTTGCCGATGCCGATCAGGTAAAACCGGTGCGGCGCGATGTTGTACTTCGCCGCCAGGTACTGCACCACTGCGTCGGCGCGGCGCTGGCTCAGGTCGTAGTTGTACTGCGCCGGCCCCGTCGAATCGGTCCCGCCGGTCACTTCCAGAATGTAGCTCTTCGCGGAACCCATCTGGCCCGCGAAACCATCCAGCTGCGCCTTGTCGTCGCTGGTCAGCACGGCCTTGTCGAAGCCAAAGGTCACCGACACCTTCGTCACTTCCTTGTAGTTGTCGAGCCCCTTCACCACGCTCTCCAGCGTATCGGCGCGGTGCGCTACGTCGTTGGCTGCCGTGTCGGCCGAGTTCGCCTGCTGGCTCGCGTTCTGCGCGTTCAGGTTGGCCGCATCGGCCGTGCTCTGCGCCTTGCTGATGCCCGCCTGCGCGCGCTCATCCACTTCGTGAATCTGGCGGTTATTCTCCGCCGACTTCTGGTCCAGCTGATCCGTGTGATCGATCAGCGGCCCCGTCTGCGTGCGCACGTAGTTCTTGCTGGCGCATCCCGTCACGCCCAGCGCGAGTAGCGCCGCGGCTGCTATTGCAAATCCCCATCGATGGCTTGTCATTGCCTCCACCTTTCCATCCTCTGCCCGGTTCCGTCTACCTATTCCCGGCAGTGAGAGTCTCTTTCTTCACCTTGGAAAATGCACGCCATCCTCCAATCGCGAAAATCGCTGCAAATGCATGATAATAGGACCGTTCAGTGGTCTCCTCAAAGCCTCCTTTGCCGCAAAAACCATGTAATTTTTACCGAACCCGGTAAGGATTGCTCTCTTCCGCCCCTCCCCGCACGGCACCGCCGCCCAACGCGCACCCTGCACCCTCTGCGTTCCCGCCAATCCCGCTATCCTAAGAACTGGCCTCAAGCAATCCGAACCCATCCATGGATCTCTACCAGAAAATCCGTACCCTGCCCACGCAACCCGGCGTGTATCTCTACAAGAATGCCGAGGGCGAGGTCATCTACGTGGGCAAGGCCAACAACCTCCGCTCGCGCGTGCGCTCCTACCTCCTCGAAGCCTCGCAGGCCAACGCCAAAACCGGCTCCCTCATGCGCGAGGCCGTCGACATCGAAACCATCCTTGTCGCCAACGAGCACGAAGCCCTCGCGCTCGAAAACAATCTCATCAAGCAGCGCAAGCCGCGCTTCAACATTCTGCTGCGCGACGACAAGACCTACCCCTACGTCAAACTCACCCTCACCGACCGTTTCCCCAAGGTCTTCGTCACCCGCCGCCTGCGCAAGGATGGCGCCGCCTATTACGGTCCTTACTTCCCCGGCAACCTCGCCTATCGCGTGGTCGAGCTCATCCATCGCAGTTTTCTCCTGCCCAGTTGCAAAGTCGACCTCTCGCGCTACCACCCCCGCGCCTGCCTGCAGTACTACATTCACCGCTGTCTCGGCCCTTGCGTCGAAGGCCTCACCACGCCCGAAGCCTACAAGGAAGCCGTTCGCGACGCGCAGCTCTTTCTCGAAGGCCGCCACGCCGAGCTCGAGCGCACCCTCACCGCGCGCATGATGGCCGCCGCTGAAGCCGAGCAGTTCGAAGCTGCCGCGCGCCTCCGCGACCAGCTCTCCACCGTGCACCAGCTCCAGGAGAAGCAGCGCATCGCCACCGCCGAGCTCGATGACGACGCCGACGTCTTCGGCTACCACTTCGAGGACGGCTCGCTCGCCGTCAATCTCTTCCACATGCGCAACGGCAAAATCGTCGACCGCCGCGAGTTCTTCTGGGAAGACCTGCCGAGCCTCATGGAAGCCATCGACGAGGAGCCCCATTCCCAATCTGTCATCCTGAGCGACCGGAGCGGAGCGCAGGGAGTCGAAGGATCTGCGGTTGCTTTTGTGGAGGCGGAGGGTACCCCATCCGTTTTGAAAGGGCATGACTTCAGTCGTGCCAAAAACGATCTGGAAAAGGGAGTTGGGGCTTTAGCCCTTGAGGGGAATTCAGAGCCCGTCTTCCACGCAGACGCCGTTTTCTCGGCTTTACTCAAGCAGCTCTACATCGATCAGCACTACGTTCCGCGCACCATCCTCGTCCCCGTTGACTTCGACGACCGCGAATCCCTCGCCGCACTGCTCACCGAGCGCACTGGCCACAAAATCGAAATCGCCGTGCCGCAACGCGGCGATAAAAAATCATTAGTCGACCTCGCCGGGCAAAACGCGCGTCAGTCCTATACGCAGCGCTTCCGCGTCCTCGAGCCCTCGCGCAAAGCCATCCAGGAGGCGCTCGCCGACGTGCTCATGCTTCCCGAGCTTCCTCGCCGCATCGAGTGCTTCGACATCTCGCACATCCAGGGCGCGGAAACCGTGGCCTCCATGGTCGTCTGGGAAGACGGCAAGATGAACAAGTCGGCCTATCGCAAGTTCAAGATGAAGACCGTCGCCGGCGTCGACGATTTTGCCGCCATGCGCGAGGTGGTGGAACGTCGCTACCGTCGCGTCCGCGACGCCGCGCAAGATGCGCCCGCCGCGCGAAACTCCCGCACCGCAAAAGCCCCTCCCGTGAAAGGGCATGACTTCAGTCATGCCGAAGAAGGGTTCAATGTTTTGAAAGGGCACGACTTCAGTCGTGCCAAGGAAGGGTTCAATGTTTTGAAAGGGCACGACTTCAGTCGTGCCGTGGATTCCGAAAAAAACGATGGGGCTTTAGCCCCTGAGGGAAGTTCTTCCCGCACCAAAGAGCCTGCGACCATGCCTTCCCTCGTCCTCATCGATGGCGGCCTCGGCCAGTTGCACGCCGCGGCCGAGGCCCTTGAATCTCTCGGCTTCACCTCGCAGCCGCTCGCCTCCATCGCCAAAAGAGAAGAGATCATCTACCTCTACGGCAACGAAGACGAACCCATCGTCCTCGACCGCCGCTCGCCCGTGCTCCATCTTGTCCAACTGATTCGCGACGAAAGCCATCGCTTTGCCGTCGGCTATCATCGCCAGCGCCGCGCCATGCGCGACCGCGACTCCGAGCTGCTGAACATTCCCGGCGTCGGCCCGCAGACCCGCCAGCGCCTGCTCACCCACTTCGGCAGCCTGCGCGACGTGCAGCAGGCTACGGCCGAGTCGCTCGCCGCCGTCGTCTCGCGCAAAACCGCAGAAACCATCTGGCGGCATTTTCACGCAGGGGCGACCGTCCCAGACGAACCAACCTAGAACGGCGAAGAAGCGCCACTGTGCTCTCTCCTCGCTCGAGCAGGCCGGCGCTTTCCGTTTGCGCGCAGTTTACTCGGCCCGCACCATCTCCCGCTTGCGCACCACAATCCGTTTGCTGCACGCGTAGCAGTAAAACGCGTCCATCGGCCCTACGCTCGAGATCTTCACCCCGCACCACGGGCAATTTCCCCGCACCGCGCTGATGGCGATAAACGGGCCCACCATGGGCGCGCAAATGCCCGCGATGATCATGGGAATTCCCAGCGCCATCCACGGCCCCACCAAGAGGCAGATCAATGTTCCGTAGATGATCAGGACCGGCGCCATAATCAGGCCAAGGACCAGGCCGCTGAATCCGCTCTTCACTGGCGCCTTCTCGTGTTCCGGGTGCGCCTTCGCAATCTCCCCGGCCTCCTGCGCGTTCACTGCTCCGCAAAGGGGACAGAACTTCCACGGGCCTTCGAGGCGCGTTCCGCACTTTCGACAGGTTCCAGTCATCTTGCGACCCCCTCCTTCGCAGGCAAAAGTCCCACTGCGATGAGGAAGTGTAGGCCCGCTTTAACACGCTTGCCCGTGATCCCCATCACCCCGACCCGTCCGCCCGGAATGCCTGCCCTGACTGGTCTATGATGTTCCCCTGGGATGTTCCCTTGGCCGCGTACAAGCCCTTTGCTTGTGCGCGCCGATTCAGCCACTCTCGATCCGCCGCCGGAGGTTCCTGCGCCATGAACGTCGCCGCATTCCGCATCCGTTTTGGCTCCGCCATTGTTGTCGCCGGTCTCGCCGCCGCATTTTTCTGTGCGGCCAACCTACGCGCGCAAATGGTTTCGCCGTCCATCGACCAGCCCGGCCAGCCATTTTCCTATTTCTCAAAACCCACCGACGAGATCGGCATCATGGGCGCTGAAGCTGCTACGGAAATCACGCCGGAAGGCTACTTGCGCACTGGTTTTGGCGAACTCATGTTTTTCGCGGGCCCCGAGCTCGAGCCCACCAGCGTGCGCATTCGCACGCTCGAGCAGGGCCATTTGCCCATCGTCCACTACGAATTCGCGCGCGACGGCATTGTCTACAGCTTCACCCTCTTCGCGGCCACGCTCGACGGAAGCGACAACGGACCCCTCGTCAACTTCATCCGCGTGGAGATGAAGAACGCCTCGCACCAGCCCACGCGCGCCATCTTCGCTACCGGCATCCGCTACGATGCGCTCTCGACCACCGGCCTTCCGCACGGCGACAACCGCTTCCTGCGCCCCGCGGAAGGCAAATTCCCCGGAGCCTACCGGCAGATCGGCGAGCCCTTCAACCGCCAGTGGGCGAACTCCTTTGACGCCGCGCATTTCTTCCGCGACGGCCGCCTGCTCTACAGTTTCCCCCTGGGCTACGCCTCGCGCGGCTTCACCCTCCGCGATGGCTACCGCAACATGCACCCCCCCGACCTTAGCAAGCCCGCCCATCTCTTCGTCGAGCCGGAAACACCCGTCGGCATTGTCACCTACTCAACCCTGCTGCCGCCCGGCGCACAACGCACACTGGACTTCAAGATGCCGGTCGTTCCCACCGCCGATCCGCAGATCCTCTCCGCCATCGATCAGACCGGCTTCGATGCGGCCAAAGCGCAGATCATCGCGTATTGGAACAACATTCTCTCCGCCGGCATGCAAATTGCGTTGCCCGAGCCCAAAGCCATCGACACCCTCTACACCAACCTCATCTACGACCTCATTGCCATCGATCACATCGGCCCCGACACCATCCAGACCGTGAACAAGCTCCACTACCATGCCTTCTGGCTGCGCGACGGCGCCGACATCGTGCACAGCTACGACGTCACCGGCTACTCGCAGATCGCGCGCGAGTGCCTCGAATTCTTCGCCAAATCGCAAAAACCAGACGGCAACTTCCTTTCGCAGGCGCAGCAATACGACGGCTGGGGCGAAGCCGTGTGGGCCTACGCGCAGCACTACCGCATCACCCAAGACAAAGCCTTTGCCGAATGGGCTCTCCCGCAGATCGACCGCGCCGTCGACTGGCTCCATCAGGCGCGCGCCGCCGACCCGCTCCAAATCGTCCCCGCGAGCGATGTGCGCGACAACGAGTACATCCCCGGCCATCTCACCGGCTACAACTTTCTCGCGCTCGACGGCCTTCGTCTCGCTATCCCGATGGCCGCCGAAACCGGCCACGTCGATCTCGCGCAAAAATGGCAGGCCGAGTACGACAGTCTCCACGAAGCCTTCTTCAAAGTTCTCGACGCCCAGGCCGCCGCGCACAACGGCTACATTCCACCGGTGCTCGATGGCCAACCCGGTGGCTACGACTGGGGCAATCTGCTCTCCGTTGTCCCCGAGCCCACGCTCGACCCGCACGATCCTCGCGTGACGGCAACTCTCCGCGCCGTGCAGGCCAAATATGCCGAGGGCATCATGACCTACGCCGACGGCGAGTTCCTCCACCACTACCTCACCATCAAAAACACCATGACCGAGACCATCCGCGGCGATCAGCAGCAGGCGCTCAACGAGTTCTACGCCATCCTGCTCCACACCAGCTCGACCAACGCCGGCTTCGAGTACAAAATCCGTCCCTGGGGCGACCGCAACTTCGGCGACAATCTCTCCCCGCATGGCTGGTTCGCGGCCGAGTACTGCACCCTCCTGCGCACCATGCTCGTGCGCGAAGAGGGCAATCAGCTCCATCTGCTTTCTGTCGTTTCACCCGCGTGGATCGGCAAAGGCAAAACCATCGCCGTCCGCCAGGCACCCACAGCTTTCGGCCCATTGGCCTTCACCCTCGAGCAGCCACAAGCGGGCCTGGCTACACTGCATCTCCAAGCCGCGTTCACAACCCCGCCCGCGGCCATCGTCGTGCATCTCCCGTGGTTTGTCGATCTCGAATCCGCCACGGCCGACGGCAAGCCGGTGCATCCCGCGCAAGGCGCGCTCACCGTCCCTGCCAGCACGCGTAATCTCGTGCTGCACTGGACCGTGAAGCCCGGCACGCCGCAACTCAGCTACGACCACGCCGTCGCCGCGTACAAAACCGAATACGCGCGCCGTTACGAGGCGCTCATGCACGGAGAGTCCGCGCCAAAGCCTTGACGCTCGTGCGGGCCCAACAATAGATGGGATAGAAGGCTTACGCGGCGGCTGGCACCAACACGGGTCTGCCTGTACCCAGCCGGTCTTCCACCAGAGCAAGCAGGTCTCTCGGTCGCACAGGCTTGCTTAGCAGCGTGAATTCATACGGCGCGCAATGGGGCGACCTGATCAGCTCGGGCGTCGACGCCTGACCCGAGTAGAGCAGAATCTTACAATCCGGGTGCACGCATTTGATAATGATGGCCAGTTGGACCCCGCTCGTTCCCGGCAGCACCACGTCGGTGATGACGAGGTCGGGTGGCGAAAGTAACGCCATTTCCAGTGCGCCAGTCCCGTCATATGCAGCCTCGGTCGCATAGCCATTTTGGCGCAAGATTTCACCCAGCGTATCGGCAATCACCGGCTCCGCGTCCACAACCAGAATCCTGGAACGTCTTCCGCTTTTGTAAGAAAGTGACGCCTTGCCGGCCGGCGCCACTGAGGGGGAGACTGTTCGGTCCATAGACACTTCTCCTCAATGCCAGCTTTCATCATGCACGTCGCATTCCATACCGGGCGGTTCAGAGAGATTCCGGGAATTCTAGGGCAGATTTCCGGATTTGGCGGCCTTTGGACCCAGCAATTCCGGCATCCATTCCTGCATATGGTGAAATTTTTACCCGATTGTGTGGTTTTTACCTGGCGGCAAACAGGCAATTCCTGCCGCGCGTCGCGCTGGAAGCCGACCGCAAACCCTGATACGATACCCATCGCCCCACAATAATTCGCACCCGCTGGATTTCGGAATGGACACCGTGCGTATCGACAAATGGCTCTGGGCCGCGCGCTTCTTCAAGACGCGCACCATGGCCTCGCGCGCCTGCGATCTGGGCCGGATTGAATCGAATGGCTTCCGCGCCAAACCCGCACGCGAAGTCCACCCCGGCGACCGCCTGCTGATCGAAAACGAGGCCGGTCGCTTTGAGATCGATGTACTGGGCGTGAGCCACATCCGCGGTCCTGCATCGGTGGCGCAAACCCTCTACCGCGAGACCGAAGCCAGCCGCGAAGCGCGTCTCCGCGCTGCGGAAGAGCGCAAAACCATCCAGCAATACGCGCCCCTGCCCCCGCGCCGCCCCTCCAAGCGCGACCGGCGGCGCATCATCCAATTTCGCGGCCGCGCTTAGGGCTATGACCGCTTAACTTCGCACGATCCTGGGGTACCCCACGTCCCGATTCTGGGACGTGGGATACCGGAATGCCAAGTACCCGCACGCCTGTTCAGATCCCAGGCACTCCGCAAAAGCAAAAGGCCCGGGCGCATTGCCCGAGCCTTCGTTTCCTCCGAACTCCAGAGTTCGCAGTGCCGGTTACGCCAGCAGACGCTGCACCTTCTCTTCAATCACATTCTGCGGCACATAGCCCACAATCTGGTCGGCTACCTTGCCGCCCTTGAAAAACAAGAGCGCCGGAATGCCCCGGATTCCATAACGCGACGGCGTCGCGCCATTCTGGTCCACGTTCACCTTGGCCACCTTCAGCTTGCCCGCATACGCCGCAGCCACGCTATCCACGATCGGCGCAATCGCCTTGCACGGGCCGCACCAGACGGCCCAGAAATCCACCAGAACCGGCTGCTCGCTGCGCAGCACTTCCTGGTCAAAATTCGCGTCGTTCACTTCCAAAACACCTTGCCCTGCCATGATCCTCCTTGCGAGTCCCAACGGTCATTGTACAGGAAACCGTATACATATCCGATGCGCTTGGACCGCCCAAAGTCGCAAGCCCGGGTGCGCCGCAGCTTCACGCACCCGGGCCAAACTTCTTGCGTCCGGGCAAGTTCTACGGTTCCACAGCGCCAAGAAATGATTCCGCGCACAAAGAGAAGCGCCCGGACCCATAAAGGATCGCGGGCGCTAGAGCAGCCCTCCCCCAGAACTGCTCACGCAGCGAATGTAGTTGCTAAATCGATAAATGGCAAGCAAACTTAGGTAATGGGTGAGGTAATCATGGAAGAGGTGACTATCTACCTCGGTAACCACCTTAACTTATTGATAACGCATAGCCTAGCGGCAAACGCCCAATAAAATGTTTATCGAACTTATTTATTTTCAATAATTTGACTGGCTCCTACCCGCGAAAACCGGCAGATTGTCAGCTCCGCCGCAACACGATTTTCCGTCGCATTCCCAATTGCGGAGCTAGCTGCCGGCAAACTCTTTTCGTCCTCGACAACCACCAGAACCGCCGGGCCCGCACCACTTAAGGCAACACCCAGAATCCCGTCTTTGCCCACCAGTGGGAGCAAAAGCGGCAGCAGCGGGCAAAACGGCGCGCGATATGGCTGGTGAATGCGGTCGTTCATCGCCAGCCGCAGCAGGTCGCCCCGCGCCTGGGCAAAGGCCAGCCCGAGCACGGCCACCGATTGCAGATTCGCCACCACATCTTCCATCGCGTAGGCAGCCGGCAGCACAGCGCGGGCTTTGCTGGTGGGCAGCGGCTCGGCCGGCAGCGCCACAATCGCGCGCCAAGCCTCCGGCGGATCTACACGCGCCACGCGCACCTTGCTTCCCTCGCACACCGCGCTCACAAATCCGCCTAGCCAGCATGCCGCCACGTTGTCCGGGTGCCCTTCCAGCGCATACGCCTCTTCGAGCACCCGGTCCGTGTCCCAATCGAGCTGCCCAAAGTGCATCGCCAGTGCGATGGCCGCAAGCCGCGCGGCCGCGGACGACCCGCAACCCATCCCCAGCGGAATCCCGTTCGTCACCCGCAACGCCAGCGGCACCATCGGCCGCCCATGGGCCTCGAGCAGGTCCTTGTAGATTTCGAGAATCAGGTTATCGTGGAGCCGTCCGCAACGCTCCGCATCGCGCCCCGTGGCCGCAATCGAGAACTCCTGCGCCGTTTCGGCCTCAATCTCCAGGGCAAAGTCCACGGCCACGGCCACGGCGTCAAATCCGGGGCCAAGATTCGCTGAGGTGGCAGGCAAGCGGAGCCGGAACCGATCCATCGTTCGCGCGTCCTTCATCCTACTTGGCCCTTCAGCGCGGCCAGCACCGCAGCCGGCGTCGCCTCCAGCGTGATGGCGTCCCGTCGCAACGCGCCAATCTCCGTTTCGTGCCCCTGCTTTTCTTCATCGCGCAACAGCGTCCCGCGGTGGAAGTCGATGGTGTAATCGGCATCCTTGAGCGTATGCCCCGTTAGCACCAGAACCACCGTCTCGGACGACTGGATTGCTCCCTGGGCCCGCAGCTTCTTCAGTCCCGCCAGCGTCACCGCTGAAGCCGGCTCGCAGCCCAGCCCCTCCGCGCCGATCTCCGCCTTGGCAATGGCAATCTCCGTCTCGGTCACGTCCAGGCACCATCCACCGCTTTCTTCGATCACCTTCGCGGCCTTGCGCCATGAGGCGGGATTGCCGATGCGAATGGCCGTGGCCCGCGTATGCGCCTCTACTGGCTCCAGCGTGGTGCCGTGGCTCGCGGCCATGCTCCGCACCAGCGGATTCGCCCCCGCCGCCTGAATCACCGAAATCTTCGGTATGCGCGCCACCAGTCCCAACTCGCGCATTTCGCGGAAGCCCTTGCCCAGCGCCGAGCTGTTGCCCAGGTTGCCGCCCGGCACGATCAGGTGATCGGGCACGTTCCAATCCATGGCCTCGGCAATCTCGAAGGCCGGCGTCTTCTGGCCCTCCAGCCGGTACGGATTGACGGAATTCAGCAGGTAAATCGGCGCCTGCTTCACAATCTCGGTCAGTACGTTCAGGCAACCATCGAAATCCGTCTTCAACTGGTAGGTCACGGCGCCGTAATCCATCGCCTGCGACAGCTTGCCCCATGCAATCTTGCCCTCGGGAATCAGTACCAGGCTGTGCAGCCCGGCCCGTGATGCGTACGCCGCCATCGCGGCCGACGTGTTGCCCGTCGAGGCGCACGCCACCCACTTGAATCCCCGCTCCCGCGCCACGCTCAGTGCCGCGGTCATGCCCGTGTCTTTGAACGAGCCCGTGGGGTTCATGCCCTGGTGCTTGGCGAAGATGCGATCGGTCCCCAAAGCCTTTGCCGCGCGCGGCAGGTGATACAGAGGCGTATTGCCCTCGCGCAACGAAATGGCGTTGCCAAAGCTATCCAGAATCGGCAGCAGTTCGCGGAAACGCCACACGCCCGACGCATCCAGCGGCTCTCCCGAGCAGCGCCGTTCCCGCCACAGCCACTTCAAGGCTCCGGGATTCGGCCGGTCGTGTCCCCCGCGCTGGCTCCAGCCGGGATATTCCACCTCAAACAGGTCCCCGCACTGGGCGCAGCGAAAATCGGGCTGCGCCTCCGCGCCCGCAATCCGGCTCCCGCACCCGAAACAGCGCAATTGATGCAAGTTATCGTTCATAATTCCCTGGTGTTAGCCTACCAGTGTACGGCGATTCGCGCTGTGGATGGAGTGCTTATACTGACGCTGAAGAGGCTTTTCCCCGCAATCTGCGCGTGCGTGCTGGCCGCGCCCCTCATCGCGCAAACCCCGCTGCGCGTCGCTGCGGCCACCGATCTCGCGCCCGTTCTACCCCCCATCCTCGAGCAATTCCAGCAGGCCACCGGCATACCTGCCGAAGCCACCTACCAGGCCTCGGCCATGCTCACCACGGAAATCGAAAACGGCGCGCCCTTCGACCTGTTTCTCTCTGCCGACCTCAGTTATCCCAAGCGCCTCATCGACGACGGTCTGGCCGACGCTGCCGGTTCGGCCGATTCCACCACGCCCATCATCTACGCCCGCGGCACGCTCGTCCTCTGGGCGCACAAAGATTCCCATCTTCCCTCTCCGTCCCTCGACCTGCTGCGCTCGCCCGCCCTCAAGCGCCTCGCCATCGCCAATCCCGAGCGCGCGCCCTACGGCCGTGCCGCCGTCGCGGCGCTCCAAAACCTCCAACTCTACGACGCGCTCAAGCCACGCCTCGTCACTGCGGAAAACGTCGCCCAGGCCGCCCAGTTCGTCGACTCTGCCAATGCCGACGCTGGCCTCATCTCGCTCACCTCCGCGCTCACGCCGCGCCTTAGCGCAGACGGCGCGTATTTCCTCATCCCGCGCAATCTCTATCCGCCCATCGAGCAGGGCGCAGTCATCATCAGCAACACGCGGCAACGCGCCGCCGTGCACAAGCTCCTCGACTTCCTTCTCTCGCCCGCAGTGCAGGCACAACTTGCCAAAAGCGGCCTCACGCCGGTGAAATAACCCTCTCCGTGCCCCATCCATTTCGCGCCTTTTGCGAAATGGGTGGGAAACCACTGTCGCCCCGCTCTCTTCACTCTTTCACTCTTTTCACTTTTTCACTCGCCCTTTTTGCGAAATCGTTAGCCGTCCCCGCCCCCGAACGATAATCTGTTGACTGAACCTCATGGACTGGCAAGCCTTCGCACTCTCGCTCCGTCTGGCCACGGTCACCACGGCGATACTTCTTGCCATCGCCGTGCCTCTCGCGGCGTTGCTCGTGCTGGGTCGCGGCCGCTGGCTCGCCGCGCTTGAAGCTCTGGCCACGCTGCCCATGGTTCTGCCGCCCACCGTTCTCGGATTTTTCCTTCTCGTCCTGCTCGGCCCTCGCACCGCCGTGGGCCGCGGTATCACGGCCCTCCTCGGCCATCCGCTCGCATTCTCCTTCAACGGCCTTGTCGTCGGATCGGTGATCTACAGCCTTCCCTTTGCCGTGCAGCCGCTGGTCGCCGGCTTCGCTTCCGTCGACTCGTCGCTCGTCGATGCCGCCCGGCTCCTCGGCGCCGGTCCCGTGCGTCTCGTCTCCAGCATTCTCATTCCTCTCGCGCGCCGCTCGCTTCTCGCCGCTATCGTGCTCAGTTTTCTGCACACCATCGGCGAGTTCGGCGTCGTCCTCATGCTCGGCGGCGACATTCCCGGCTCGACGCGCACGCTTTCCATCGTGCTTTACGATCAAGTCGAAAACTTCGACTACGCCGCCGCCAACCGCACCGCCGCCATCCTGCTCGGCATGAGCGTTGTCGCCCTGGCACTGATTTACTCCAAAACGCAAAAGCACGGAGTGCGCCGTGCTTGATTTTTCTCTTCACGCACGCCGCGGCAGCTTCCACCTCCAGGTGGAGTGCGCCTTCGCCTCCGATTGGACGGTCGTCTTCGGGCCCTCCGGCTCGGGCAAGAGCACACTGCTTCGTCTGCTTGCCGGCCTCGACCGCCCCACACGCGGCCGCATCGCCCTCGACAAGCGCGCGCTCACTGAAACAGCAGCCGGCTTGCATCTGCCTCCCGGCCGCCGTCACACCGCACTGGTCGCGCAGCAGCCCGCGCTCTTCCCTCACCTTAGCGTCGCCGCCAACGTGGCCTATGGTCTGCGCAGCCTCGATCGCGCAACCCGCGCGGCGCGCGTCGTAGAGATGCTGGCCCTCGCCGGTGCAACCAATCTCGCTGGGCGCCGTCCGCAGGACCTCTCGGGCGGCGAAGCGCAACGCGTGGCGCTGGCCCGCGCTCTCGCGCCCGCGCCCCGGCTCCTGCTGCTCGACGAGCCTTTTTCCGCGCTCGACGGCAGCGCCAGCGATGCACTGCTCGAACGCCTCCAATTGTGGCTGCGGGAAAATCGCGTCCAGGCCGTAATGGCCACGCATGACGTCACGGATGCGTTAGCAATGGGCGCAGAAGTTCTGCTTCTTCGCGAAGGCCGCCTCACCGCACTCGGCCCCGCCGCCCAGGTCCTCGCCGCCGAGCGCGAGCGCATCTCCGCCCGCCTTAAGACTTGATCGCGCTCAATGGCCTGACGTCTTCGGGGCTGCGCCGCTGATTCTGTGGCAGACTTCCTGCTCCGAGGCCTGCGTCGCTCCTGCGGTATCGGTCATCTTCAGCCATGCAGCATACTCATTCGCTGTCTTCTTCGTAAATACTTGCTCGACGGCAAGCCGATTGTCTCCGTTGCTCATAAAGCCACTGAAAACCAGGCGGTCTCCATCCCATCCCGGGGCTGTCATGTCCATCCTGGAGCCGCCAATGTTCATGTCCCTGCGTATATGCAGGTGCGCGCCGGCGTCCCACGTGCCCGATCCCATCAAGTTTCGCTTTCCCTTGTTCGGACCCTCCAACTGATCGACATGAAACAGGAGCCAGCTGTCATCGAGAACCATGCGGAAGACAAACTTGTCGGTAAACGGGATCTCCGGCCCGTGCGGCGACATTTGTTGAGTGCCCTTGCACAACCAGTCGCCGGCAAACCACCGCTCCATGGAAAGCGGATCGCCGCTCGCTTGAGCGGCTTCTCCCGCCGGGCTTGTTAAGGTGAAGAGAAATATTGAAAGAACGATCAAAGCTGAAACGAACACTTTCTTCACGACTTGCTCCAAATCTTGGCCAACTCGCGCTAGAATCCTACCCGCTCCGGCTCCATCTCCAACCGGATGCCGAACCGCGCTTCCACCGCCGCCTGAATTTTTCCGCCAGCGCCAGAATCCCTCTTCATTTTGCCGCGATGACCAGTAGCGTCGCATCGTCGTGGAAGTGCGACCCGCAAAACGACGACACATCTTCGAGAAGCAGCCTGCTCATCTCCGCCGCCGTGCGCTTGCTGCCCTCGAGCGCTGCCAGCGCGAGCCTTTCCTCGCCGAATTCCACTTCGTCCGGGCCGTGGGCCTCAGTAATGCCATCGGTCACCAGCAACAGCCGGTCGCCCGGTTGCAGCGCAATGGTCGCATTCTCATATTTCCACTCAGGAAACACGCCCAGCGCCGCGCCTCCCGCCTCTATGGATCGCACAGTCCCTTGCGAAACGAAAATCGGGTAGACGTGCCCCGCATTGCAGTAATCGAATTTCCGCGTCTCGTTGTCCAACACGCCATAGAGAAACGTCACAAATTTCCCGGTCGCCAGATTCTCGCAGAGCAGCCGGTTCACCTTCGCGCACAACTGCGCGGCGTTCTCCGCGCTGCTCGCAAAGGCGTGCACCGCTGCCTGCACATTGGCCATGAGCAACGCTGCCGCGACACCTTTCCCCACAACGTCGGCAATGCAAACGCCCAGCCGGTGTTCGTCCAGCTTGAAGGCATCGTAGTAATCACCGCCTACCTCGCGCGCCGGCCGCCACGCTGCCGCCACTTCGAACCCCGCAAGCTGAGGAACCTCTTTCGGCAGCAGCGACTGTTGAATCTCCCGCGCCCGCTGCAGTTCCTGCGCCTGCAGCTCAAGCTGCTGCGCGCCCTTTTCTACCGACTGCTGCAAATCCCGGTTGCGCCGTTCCAGCCGCTCTCTCGTGTTGCCATATAAGAACGAAGCAAACCCGAACACGAAAGTTGCCACAAATGGAAACTTCCATTCCGTTTCAATGAAGTTGGATAGCGTTTGCGTGACGGGCCGAATCAGCAACCATATCGCCGTGATCGAAATCAGGTAGACGGGGACCGTCAGCACAAGGAGGACGGGCAAAAAAATCAGCCAGTCGAACGGGAACGGCCTGCCCGAATAGAGGAACTCCACCCGGCTGATTGCGGACGAGAGAAGATTTCCTATGCAAAGTGTGAACACGACAATCAGTACAGGGTTGATCGGCTCTCCTATCGCCCAGAGAATAGCGACAAGGACCGCAGACATGGCAAGGTAAACACTTTGCTGCCGAAAAAACGGGCGCATAGACGAGAATTTCACGTTCACACCGCCTCAGTGCTTGAGCCGTGTCAAGGAGAGTTGACCTTCTTACTATAGCCCCTGGTTAGAAGCCCACGCGCTCCGGCTCCATCTCAAGCCGCACTCCGAACTTCGCTTCGACCGCATTCGCAATCTTTTCCGCCAGCGCCAGAATGTCCTCGGCCCTGGCGCCGCCGCGATTCACCAGCGCCAGCGTGTGCCACGACGAGATGCCCGCCGCCCCCATCGCGTATCCCTTCTTGAAGCCCGCCTGCTCGATCAGCCACGCCGCGGGAATCTTCACCATCCCGCCCTCTGCAGGAAACACGCGCACCGCAACACCGGCAGTTGCGGCAATTTGCCGCACGCGCTCGGCTACCTCCGGCACTACTGAAGGATTTTTGAAGAAGCTGCCCGCACTGCGGCAATCCGGATCGCCTTCAACTAGCAGCATGCCCTTGTTCTTGCGGATTCCGCGCACCGCCTCTGCGACCTCGACCAGCGATGGCGTCTTCTCTCGCCCGCTGAGATGCGCCTTAAGCTCCGCGTAAGTCAAAGTTGGCGCGCCATTCTGCCGCAGCCGGTAATCCACGCGCGTCACTACGAACCGTCCCCGGTCCGTGGTGTTGAACCGGCTCTTGCGATACGCGAATCCGCACTCGGCATTCGCAAACTCCACGAATTCCTGCGCCGCACGGTCGAACGCCCGCACGCGCTCGATCACCGAAGCCACCTCCTGCCCGTACGCGCCCACATTCTGCACTGGCGTCCCGCCCACGGTGCCGGGAATTCCGGCGAGACACTCCACTCCGGCGCAATCCCCTCGAAGAGCCTGCTCGACGCAATCGTCCCAGCGCGTGCCGGCAGCCGCGCGCAGCACTTCCCCCTCCAGCTCCATGCCCGTGAGCGCAACATGCAGCGTCAATCCGTCGAAGCCCGCGTCCGCCACCAGCACATTGCTGCCGCCGCCCAGCACAAACAGCGGCACGCCCCGTTCGCGCGCCCACAGGCACGCCTCGGCAATTTCCGCTTCGCTGGTGGCCTCAACAAACCACCGCGCCGGGCCCCCTATGCCAAGGGTCGTCAGGGAGGCGAGCGCAATGTTCTCCAGAATCTTCAAAAATCAAGACTACCGCAACGCGCGTAATTCGCAATCGTCCGTCGAATCATTCCATATATTTCCGGGGCAGTAGCTTCGCGCGCGTCAAACCCGTAGAATAGGAACAGGCAGCTTCCTCTGCCGGAGGCATTCATGTATCCAGAACTGATGGTGATCCCTATGCGCGAGGAGCTCGTGCGTGCCGGGATCAAGGAAACCCGGACGGCCGATGAAGTCGACGCCGCACTCGGCGCGCCGGGAACCACCCTCGTGGTCGTCAACTCCATCTGCGGTTGCGCGGCGGGCAAAGCTCGCCCCGGCATCCGCCTCGCGCTCGCCAACACCCCCAACCCACCCGATCACAAGATCACCGTCTTTGCCGGCCAGGACCGCGAAGCGACGGAGCGCGCCCGCAGCTACTTTGAAGGCCATCCGCCTAGCTCACCTTCCGTCGCCATCCTGCGCGACGGTAAGCTCGTCTACCTCATGCAGCGCGCCGTCATCGAGCAATCCACCGCGCAGAACATCGCCGGCGAGCTCATGCGCGCCTTCGACGCCTTTTGCGCCAAAACGACGGCATAATTCGACCTCAGCAGATCCCCTCCACGCAAAACGGCCTCCCGCACAGGAGGCCGTCGTTTTTGCTCTTCAATTTCCGCTTCCTAATCCGCGACTTCAGCTTTTTTCATCTGCTGCACCTTGCTGTGTTTCACGGAGTAAGTGAAGTAGATGATCAGTCCCAAGATCAACCATCCGACCATCACCTCCCACGTGATCAGGGCCAGCCGCGACATGAGGTAGAGGGCCGTCAAAATGCCCAGCAACGGCACGAGCGGCACCAACGGCGTCTTGAAGGGCCGATGCATCCCCGGATGCCGCACCCGCAGCACCCAGACTCCAGCGCACACAATCGCGAACGCCAGCAGCGTGCCGATGTTCACCAGGTCCGCGAGCCTTGAGATCGGCAGGAGCGCAGGAAACAGCGCCGCGAAGAACCCAAACACGATCGTGGTGATCCACGGCGTGCGGAACCTGGGATGCACCGCGGAGGCCCACTTCCACAAGAGGCCGTCCCTCGACATCGAATAGAAGACGCGGGTCTGTCCGAGAAGCATCACCAGCATGACGGTGGCCAGCCCGAAGACCGCTCCGATCTTCACCAGCATCGATCCCCAGCTCACGCCCGTGGCATCGATGCCCAGCGCCACCGGCGCCGCCACGTTCAGCGTCTTGTAGCTCACCAGGCCGGTGAGCACCAGCGAAACCAGAATGTACAGGATGGTGCAGATGAACAAGGACCCCAGAATCCCGATCGGCATGTCCCGCTGCGGCTTCTTCGCCTCCTGCGCGGCCGTCGACACCGCATCGAATCCGATATACGCGAAAAAGATGCGCGACGCGCCCTTTGAAATACCGCCCCAGCCAAAGTTCCCGGCAGCGTCTTTCGGAGGAATGAAGGGATGCCAGTTCGCGTGCACCACTTCAGGGTGACGGAACAGGAAATACCCGCCAACCACCAGGAAAATCCCCACCACGCTCAACTTGATAAAGACAATCACTGAGTTGAAGTTCGCCGACTCCTTGATGCCGATCACGAGGATGGTCGTAATCACCATTACTCCCAGGATGGCAATCAAGTTGAAGAATCCCGTCGCATGCGGCAACCCTGCGTCGCTCACTCCCGGTGGAAGCGATGCTACCGGCCCCCACATCCCGTGGTACTTCACGAGCGCCGTTCCAGGAATGGCCGTCAGTTGCGGCGGAATCACGATGCCCACCTGCTGCAACAGGCTGTTCAAATAGCCCGCCCACCCCGACGCCACGGTCGACGCGCCAAACGCGTACTCCAGCACCAGGTCCCAGCCGATGATCCAAGCCACCAATTCGCCCAGCGTGGCGTATCCGTAGGTGTACGCCGATCCGGCGATAGGAATGATCGACGCGAACTCGGAATAGCACAAACCAGCAAAGGCGCACGTGAGCCCCGCCAGCACGAAACTCAGCGCCACGGCTGGACCCGCGTAGAGCGCCGCGGCCTGGCCCGTCAGCACAAAGATACCCGCGCCGATCACCGCGCCGATTCCAAGTGTGATCAGGTTCACGGCCCCGAGCGAACGCTTCAGTGTGTGCTCTCCCTGCTCGCTCGCTTCCTCTGAGAGCATCGACATGGGCTTAATACGCAGTAATCGGGAAATCAAAAAGCGGCTTCCTCCCTGGCGAATGGATTGAATGGGACAAACTGTGTCTGGTCAAATCTGCGTGCAGGAACCGTAACGCCATCATACGATACGAAATCAAAGGGCTTACGCAAAGCCCGCCTCATGTCGTGGAGACCAATCTCTGCGTCCTTTGAGACTGTATCGTTTTCGGGCAACGCCGGTCTCGCTCCCAGGCAGAACTGCCTCGTTTTCCGGCGCATAGTGTATTGAATTTGGACGGTTTTGCCTCGTTTCCGGTCACTGTGCGGCTCTTTTCTAATCAAGTTCCGCCTTCCACCGCCGGAACTCAGCCGCCGGATCGGCGCTGCGGAAGATGGCCGCGGCGACCGCAATCACGCTGGCTCCCGCCGCCAGAACCGCGGGCGCGCTCTCGAGCGTCACCCCTCCCACCGCCACCAGCACTGCATGAGGCCCGGCCTCTTCCCGCAACTTGCGTACGCCTTCCACGCCAATCGGTGTCTTGGTGGTTTGCTTGGTCGTGGTCGCAAACACCGGGCCGATCGACAGGTAATCCGCCGGCTCCTTCAGGATCCCCGGCAACAGCGCTTCGCTGCCGCCGAAGGTGCCCACAATGCGTCCCGGTCCCACCAGCCGCCGCGCCTCCGCCGGAGCAGCATCCCCGGTATCCACGTGGACACCATCAAAGCCTGCTCGCTCCACCAGGTCGGCGCGATCATCGAGAATCAGCTTTACCTTGCCCACCGGCAGCGCCGCGCGCAGCATCGCCGCGTCGGCCAGTAGCTCCGCCTCTGACCCCGTTTTATTGCGGTATTCGAGCAGCACCACCCCGGCCTCAGCCAGCTCACTGCCCAGCCTGCGCAGAAACTCCGCGCGGCCCACTTGCGGAATCACGGCGCTATCGAGAATCGGATAAATCTTCGGAAAGGAAAAAGACATGCTTCCAGAGTAGTGCAAGAAGCAGGGGTCAGGTTTCAGGTGTCAGGTGTCAGGTGTCAGGGGGGCATCGGCGGATGCAACAGACGCTGAGCAAGGGCCGCTCACTGCGAACAGCAGAACTGAGACTCACGCCTGGAGCTAGAGCGCGGCCTCATTTGATACCAGACACCTGTAACCTGACACCTGCCTTTTACATTTCGTCCGCGCTCGGCCCGTACGTCCCCGGAACCTTCGCGTTCAGCAGCCGCAGATACACGCTCAACTGCCCGCGGTGGTGAATCATGTGGTTCAGCACGGCATCGCGAAACACCTGGTGCTTGGGCTCGTCGATGACGGTATTGCCCTGCCACACAAGCTGCCAGTTCCGGTCCCACGTGTCTCCGGTTGTCGCCACCAGCGCCGCGCGCGTTCCGCCAAACTCCTTATCAAACTTCTCCAGCAGCTCCGCCTTGCTCGTGGGCAAAAATGGCTTCCAATCACCGCTCGGGCTGATCTCAATCTTGTCCTTGGTTAGCGTCGAAATCGCCCATTCGCCGGAAAAATCCGACAGGTGCCCGGCTAACTGGCCTAGGCTCATGGATTTGGGATGGGGTTTGAAGTTGAAATCGGCGTCGACCGGAATGGCATCCAGCATTTTGCGGGTCTTCGCGGCCTCGCGGTCAAACTCGGCAATCAGTGCTTTTTGAGCGTCCATGCAGGCAACCTCCTCGTTGCCCACACAGCATAGCCGATTTCCGCCGAAGAAGGCGAAGAAAAAGCGATAAAATCTACAGGCGGCTCAAGGTCCTCAAAAACCAGCTCTTAGCCAACTTTTCGCTCATATTCACGCTGGCTGCTTCTCCGCTTCGGCCCGCGCGGCCAGGAACCGCTCCATAAAGCCGGTATCGAACTCCCCGGCGCGGAACGCCTCATTCTGGAAGATTTCCTGGTGCATCGAAATCGAGGTCTCGACCCCTCGCACGATGAACTGGCTCAGTGCCCGCTCCATCTTTGCGATCGCCTCCGCGCGGTCCACACCGTGGGTAATCAGCTTGGCAATCAGCGAGTCGTAGTACGGCGGAATCACGCCCTCGGCATACTGCGCCGTTTCCACGCGCACGCCGTTTCCGCCCGGCACATTGAACGCCGTAATCTGCCCCGCCGAAGGCGTAAACCGCTGCGGATGCTCGGCGTTGATGCGGCACTCGATGGCATGGCCGCGCATCTCCAGCTTCGGCGGCAGAATCGCGTTCAGCCGCTCGCCGGCGGCAATGCGCAGCTGCGCCTTCACAATGTCCACGCCGGTAATCGCCTCCGTCACCGGGTGCTCCACCTGGATGCGCGTGTTCATCTCGATGAAGTAAAGCTGGTGTTTCGCGTCCATCAGAAACTCCACCGTCCCCGCATTCTGGTAGCCGATGTCGCTCAGGCACCGGCACAGCGTCCGGCCCAGTTCCTCGCGCAACTTCGCCGAAAGCTGCAGGCTCGGCGCCTCCTCGATCAGCTTCTGATGCCGGCGCTGGATCGAGCACTCGCGCTCGAAGAGCGAAACCACGTTGCCGTGCTCGTCGGCCAGCATCTGGAACTCGATGTGGCGCGGGTTCTCGATGAACTTCTCCATGTAGAGTTCGCCGTTACCAAATGCGTTGGCCGCCTCGGTAAACGCCGCATGGAACAGGTTGGGCAGCTCCTCGGGGTCGCGCACGATGCGCATGCCGCGCCCGCCGCCGCCGGCCTTGGCTTTCAATATGACCGGGTAGCCCACCTTCTCGGCCCACTTCTGCGCTTCTTCCGTCGTGTTCAAAATGCCATCCGACCCCGGCAGAATGGGCACCTTCGCCTTCTTCATGGCCTGGCGCGCCTTTTCTTTTTCGCCCATCAGCCGCGTCACTTCCGGCGGCGGCCCGATGAACTTGATATTCGACGCGCGGCACACCTCTGCGAAGTTCGCGTTCTCGCTCAGCAGCCCGTATCCTGGATGGATCGCCTCCACGTCGGCAATCTCCGCCGCCGAAATCACTGCCGGCACATTCAGATAGCTGTCCGACGCGCGCGGCGGCCCAATGCAGATTGCCTCATCGGCAAAGCGCACGTGCAGCGAGTTGCGGTCCGCCTCGCTGTACACGGCCACTGTGCGAATGCCCAGTTCCCGGCACGCGTTCAGCACGCGCAATGCGATTTCGCCACGATTGGCAACCAGAACTTTACGAAGCATGGATTCCTTAGAAAGCGGGGTTAGCGGTGTTTGCGGGGTTAGCGGTGTTAGGCCGGGCGCTGGGGCGCAACGACTTGAGCAAGCCGTTCAGAATACGCGCAACTTCCCATCCTTGCTCCATCAACTCGAGCCCTTTCTCCTTATCCAAGTAGCCCAGATCGATCGCTAGCTCCACCTGAGTCTGCATCTCGTAAAGAGACCCGCGTGCATTGCCTAAGAAATGCCGAAACTGCGCGTCGGTCAGCCTACCATGGCCTTCAGCAACATTGCTGGCAACTGAGACGGAAGAACGGCGCATCTGATCGGCTAAACCGTATGCCTCACGCTTAGGCAACGATCCAGTGAGCGCATAGGCCTGCCGTGCCAATGTCATTGCTTTTTGCCAGACGATCAGGTCTCAATAGCTCTTTGGTCGTGCCATTAGCCCCTTCGCGGCAAACCTAACGCCGCAAACTCCGCCAACTCCGCCAGCTCCGCTTCGGCCGGCTTACGCTGGCCGAATCACAAACAACGGCTGGCCGAACTCAATGGCCTGTCCGTTCGAAACCAGGCACCGGACCACTTCGCCCGAAACGTCGGCCTCGATCTCGTTCATCAGTTTCATGGCCTCCACGATGCAGATCACCTGGCCCTTCTCTACGTGATCTCCCGGAGAAACAAAGGCCGCGGCGCCGGGGGAAGGCGAGCCAAAAAACGTGCCTACGATCGGCGATTTCACCAGGTGCAGCCCGGCCTCGGGATCGGCAGCCGGCTCCGCCGCTGGGTCGGCAGGTTCTGATGCTGTGCCGGCCGCGGCCGCAGCCGCCACGGCGGGCGGCGCTGTCCGCAGCAGCCGCGCCAGGTCGTTCAATGAGGCCGACCCGCTCTCCGGAGGATTGAATTTGAGCCGAATCTTCAGGTCGCCGCGGTCGATGTCGAACTCGGCTACCTGATGCTGCTTCAAAAACTCAATCAGTTGTCGCAAATCTTCAATGTCTTGTTGTTTCATTCGTCCCTTTGACTCTCCACGCACGGGTGTCAACTTTCCCAAACTGCGAGTTTCAAAGCCCCGCGTTTCATAATTCGATCAGCGCCTTCGGCGCCGGGGTCAGCACCTGGCTCCCGCTGCGCGTCACTGCCACCATATCCTCAATGCGGATGCCGAACTGCCCCGCGAGATAAACGCCGGGCTCAATCGTCACCACCATGCCCGGCAACAGGCGCGTCGACTGTCCCGCGCCAACTCGCGGCGGTTCGTGAATCTCCAAACCGACGCCATGGCCGGTGGAGTGGGAAAACGCCTCGCCGAAACCTTCCCTGCGCAGAATGCTGCGCGCGGCTTCGTCCACCTCCGCGCAACTTGCGCCCGGAGCCACCGCATTGACTGCAGTCTCCTGGGCCTCCAGCACAGCCTGATATGCCTTCCGCTCTCCCGGCCTTGGCTTGCCCAGATAGACGGTCCGCGTCATATCCGAACAGTAACTCTTGTGGATTATACCGAAGTCGAGCGTCACAAACCCCCGCCGCGGCAGCAGCGCGGCCGTCGCGCGCCCGTGCGGCATGGCCGAGCGTGCACCCGACGCCACAATCGTCTCAAACGACATGCCTTCGGCGCCCAGCATCCGCGCCTTGTGTTCCAGCTCCGCGGCCACGTCAATCTCCGCGACGCCCGGCCGCAGAAACCCGAGGATTCCCTCGAACAACCGGCATCCCGCGAGCGCTGCCTCGGCCATCACCGCGAGCTCGTCCTCGTCCTTCACTACGCGCAGCAACTCAACAAACGGCGCCGGAATCGCCTGCAGAAAACTGCGCCGCAGGCGGCTGGGCAGCTCCGACTTCCATCGCGCCAACTCCGCCACCGTGGTGCGTGCGGGGTCGAAACCAGCCATGCTTACGCCCGATTGCGCGGCCAGCCACTGCGCCGCTGCTACCGCGGGCGACCCCGGCACAATCTGCACCTGAGCGGCCTGCACCTCTTCGGCGGCCTGCGTCGTGTAGCGGCTATCGGTAAACAGCCGCGCCGTCCGCCGCGTCACCGCCAGTGCGGCGCTGGAGCCGGTGAATCCAGAAAGATAGCGAAGATCGGGAAGATACGTGACGAGGAGTCCGGGGAGCCCGGCGTGAGTCAGCTTGCGGCGCAGCGCGCCCATGCGGCGGAAGTGGTCCACCCGCTTAGTTTTATCACAGAGGTCAGAGATCAGAGATCAGTTCGTGAGCGCGTGCCCATCTGCATCGACCTGCGAGGAAAAGCAGAAAGCTACAAGCTACCAGCTGCTTCCCGCTGCACCGGCTTCTTCTTGCTCGCATCCACCTCGCCGCCCGTATGCAATTCGCTTTGCCGGTCCATCCACTCGTCCAGCCGCGAACGCTTGAAGCGCCAGCGATTGCCCAGCTTGAACGCCGGAACAAAACCCTCCGAGGCGTACTTGTACAGGGTGTCGGGCGAGATGCCAAGGTAACTCGAGGCCTGGCGGATATCCATTACCTCGCGCACTTCGGGAACCAGCAGGTTCGAGCGGGCTGCGGCGTTGCGCATGATTGCCTCCCGGCAATAGTCACTTGCTCAAGAGCGAATTCCGGCAAACCTACCGGTAATTCTGTATTTAATCCGACTTCATCAGGATATTCAAGGAATTTCCGGAAGTTATAGGAAATTCATAGGCTTTTGCCTTGGGCGCCACCCTGGAAAGCCTTTGGAAAAACCCCATTCCCTTGTGCGGCTGCCCAGCACCCACCCCAAGAACTAGCGCTCTTAGTGCAGATGGTCCACGGTTTTCTATTCCCTATTCCCTACTCCTTATTCCCTGCTTTTGTCACATCGCCTTCCGCCACCACGCCGTCGGCTCATCGCGCAAAAAGTGGGTCTCTTCGCCGCGCGAAAGATAGAAGTCCAGCACGTCGTCCTTGTGAAAGGTCGAACACGGTGGCCAACTCTTCTCGTCCTTCTCCAGATGGATTTCGGTCTGATGGTTATCGACCAGTGTGATCTCCGTCGGAGAACAGTCCACCACTTGCTGGGCGTAGAGCCAGAAGGCGTAGCCCGGGGGCGGCGGCGGCGGAATTTGGTTCGCAATCTTCGCCAGCAGCAGAACGAAGACAAAAACCGCCGCGACAATCAAAATCTTTTTCATGGCAAGCAGGCGTCCCGCCGGCGCTGTTCGCACGCGTGCTTCATCCAGGCCGTGCGCCGCGGAAAATAGGACATCGCATCCGTGGCTTTCAGTATAGCGAAGAGAAAGACTCCTCAACGCCGCGCGCACGAAAACGCACACCCGCGCAGGTATCACGTTCTGACCCCTGACACCTAAAACCTGGTCCCTGCTTTTCAGTTCTGGTTGTCGTCGCGACGATGCAGCGTTGGCGGTCCGTCACTCGAGTCGGTTGAGCTGTCGCCAGCCTGGGTGCTCGAGCCCGAACTCGAACCCGATCCGGACCCATCCGAACCTGTGCTCGCCCTGCGCAGTGACGGCCTGGTCACGCCCTTGGTGTCGGTCAGCCGGCGCTTATTCTCAATGCGCGCCAGCCGCGCCTTCACGTCCTCAAACTCCGACGTCGTCACCAGGTAGTCCGACTTCGCCGGCAGGATGCGCGCAATCTCCTCCTGCGAGTGCAGGATGCGATCCGGCGTCTGGGGGTGGTCGCTGAACGCCTTGGCCACCAGCCCCGGCTTGCGCTTCTCCAGCGCCTGGATCTTCTCAAAGAAGGTGATGAACGCCTGCGGATCGTATCCGGCGCGGTACATGTACTGCACGCCCAGGTAATCGGCCTGGGCCTCGAACTCGCGCGAGAACTCGAGGAACGTGATGGGAATCGCCAACTGCGCCGCTTCGTAGATGCCGTATCCCGTCCAGTCGTACGGCAGCATGATCATCAGCGGCACCATGCCGATTTGCGCGTAGTTCAGCCGCGTCATCTCGCGTGCCGCGTGGTGCGCGCATACGTGCGCCGTCTCATGCGACATCACGCCCGCCAGCTCCGCTTCTTCGTCCGCCGCCAGAATCAGTCCCGAGTTCACGTAGAAAAACCCGCCCGGCAGCGCCATGGCGTTGATCTCGTCGGAATCGATCACCTTGATCGTGAACGGCACCTTGCAGTCGGAGTTCTTCACAATGTTCTGGCCGATGCGATTCACATACTCTACGACCACCGGGTCGGTGATAAACCGCGTGCTCTTCTCGATCTCGTCGGCGTACTGCTTGCCCATCTTGATCTCGGAGTCGGTGGAGTACCAGTTGCCCATGCCGCGGCCGCCGATGTTGCGGTTACCCACCGCGCTCACATCCTCAATGCTGCCGGCCTTCACTTTCTGCATCTCGCTGCCGGGATCGACTACCTTTTCGGGATCGACTTTCACCGCGCAGTCGCCGCCCACAGGCGTGCTTCCCGGCGCGGGGTTCTTTTCCTTGCCCTTCTTACTCTTGTCTGTGGAGTTGTCCGCGGTTGTCGGGCAGGGAGCGGTCTGGCCGTTGTCGTTCGATGCCGTGCTGGTATCAGCCGGCTTCGCAGGCAACGGTGCATCTCCGCCCACAGGCGTTCCCGGAGCCGGTTGCGCGGCGGGGGTGGTCTGTTGCGTTCCGCTGCCCGAATTCGTGCTCGAAGGTGCCTGTGCGACGGGTGTGTTTGCCGGGGTAGGGCTCGCTGCCGTTCCGTTCGACTGCGCCCAGACTCCCGCAGCCAGCGCCAACGCCAATCCTGACAGAACCGCCAACCTCACGCCCGTGCGATCCGTTGCCCTCATGACCTCACCTCCGCCGCGGTGGGTGCCCCGCGCACACTTGCCCCGCTTCGCTCTATCTCTTAGACGCAAGTATCTGCTCTTTTGGTAACAATTGGAAGGCCGGTTTCTGCCACAGCGTCCGGCCGCCCCCGGCTTTCTGCTCGGAATCGCCGCTTTCTTCTCTTGTGAATCAACTCCTTGCGGTTTTCTTTGAGCTTCCAGCGCCTTCGCGGTAGAGTGAAGAACACAGGATTGGGAGGCACTTTGCGGTTCAAAGTTTTATTGCTCCGGCCCCTAAATACTGCCACCGTGCCCCATCCTTTTCCGCGTCTTTTGCGGAAAAGGATGGGAAGAACGTGCCACTGTTTATGGGCCGGAACAATAGCCGCCGCGTGGTTTGCCGCGTGCTTGGCAATTCCGTTGCTTGCCCAGGCGCCGCCGCCCACCCCTCCTGCCGCCACCGCTGCCCGGCCCCACGCCCGCGCCAAAGCGGCCCCGCCCGCACCCTCAGCTCCTCAGGGCATCTTCGACGCCACCAGCCTCGGCTCCCCGCTCCAGCTCCAAAGCGGCTGGCGGGTCGGCATCACCTCCGATCCCGCCGCGTCCTCACCCTCCTTCGACGATTCCACCTGGGCCATCCGTAATGCCCAGGCCTTCATAAGCGACGTCCTGGACGAGGAAGATGAAGGTTCCGTTGCTCCGGTGAAGAGCAACTCAGGTTCAACCGCGAAGCCCGCCAAAACAGCCGGTGCGCAGCGTTACGCCTGGTTCCGTCTTCACATCAAACTCGCTCCCAACCACGGACCTGTTGCGCTGCTCATTGAGCTGCCTGTCTCCACCAACACCTCCTTCGGCCTCGGCTCCACGGGTCCCAGTCCCGACATCTACGCCAACGGGCGCCACATTCAGCCCGAAGGCCCGCACGGCGACGCTCCGCAGCGTTATCAGCTCATCTCGCGCATCTATGACCTCAACGTGCCGGCCAATGAAACCTCGCTCATCCTCGCGGTGCGCATCTTCTACACCTCCTTCGGCTACGGCGCGTATACCAGCTTCTTCGCCAATCGCACTCTCTACCTCGGCAACCCCGGCGACCTGGCGCGCGAGCTCAACCTCTGGTCGAATCGCTCGCTCTTCGAGCGCCTGCCTCGCCTCATCTACTCCATCCTGCTTGCCATCCTCGCCATCTTTCTGTTCGCGCTCTATCTCGCGCAAAAAGGCCGCACCGAATATCTCTGGCTGGCTCTGCATGAGCTCGTCCAGGCTCCCATCGGCTTCATCGAGCTGGCTGGCAGCTCCGCACGCCTCGACACGCTCTGGTACGCGGCGCTGGTCCTCGAGCTCATCCTCGTCTCGGCTTATCTCTTCTTCGAGTTTCTCGTCGTCTTTCTTTCTCTTCCGCGTCCCTGGTACACGCGCTGGCTCCGTTACATCGCGCCGGTCCTGCTTCTTGTCGGCCCGGTGCTTCTCCTCTTCGGAGCCGGCCGGCATGTTGGCCGCCTCATGGCCGTCGTCGGCTTTTGCACCGTTATATGGGTGCTGAGCTGGGCCATCTTCGTCTTCATCACCCTTTTCGCCGCAGCCGTCCGCCGCAACCTTGAAGCAGGCCTCTGGCTCATTCCCCTCATCCTCAGCGTCATCGGACTCGTCGAGCCGATCGTCACTTCCGTCATTAGCGACGAAACCGGAACCGTCTACCGTTCACCGCTCACCATCGATGCCGGCCCCATTCCCATTCACATGTCTTCGGTCGGCGACTTCGCTGGAATCCTCGTCATTCTCCTTATCATCTATCTCCGCTTCATGCGCATTTATCGCGACCGGGAGCGCGCCAGCAGCGAACTGGCCGCGGCGCGCAGTGTGCAGGAGCTCCTGATTCCTCGGGAAAAAATCGCCACACCCGGCTTTGAGGTCGACTCCGTCTACAGCCCGGCCAACGAAGTGGGCGGAGATTTCTTTCATATGCAATCCGCGGGCCTCGACGGCTTGCTGGTGGTCATTGGCGACGTCGCCGGCAAAGGCCTCAAAGCCGCCATGAACGTCTCCCTCCTCATGGGCGCACTGCGCCGCACCCGCGAGCGCAGCCCCGCCAAAATTCTCGAATCCCTGAACGGCGTCCTGACCGGAACCGAAAGCTTCACCACCTGCCAGGCCGTCTGGTTTGCCTCCAATGGCGAGATGGTCATCGCCAGCGCCGGCCATCTTCCGCCCTATCTCAACAGCCAGGAGATCAACCTGCCCGGGAACTTGCCGCTCGGCGTCATTCCGCAGGTGAGCTACGAAGAGGAGCGCTTCTACCTCCATCCCGGCGATCGTATTTTGCTGCTTTCCGACGGCGTTGTGGAAGCTCGCCGTCCCTCCGGCGAGCTCTTCGGCTTCGATCGCGTCCGTTTTCTCAGCAATCAGTCGGCGTTTTATCTTGCCGATGCCGCCAAGTCCTTCGGCCAGGAAGACGACATCACCGTTCTTACCGTCCGGCGCCAGGTGCAGGTCCTCGCCGCGTAAGGCACTTTGGTAGCGCCAGTCGCCAGACTGGCTGTCGTGCGGGCGTCCACGCCCGCACATGCTTCCCAGTCGAGAGCGAATCAAGCGTTGCTGCGCGCTCCATAATCTCATTGTCATCCTGAGCGACCGAGTGGCTTTCCCTCGACACCGCGAGGGAAAGCGCAAGGGAGTCGAAGGACCTGCGGTTGCTTCTAATCGTGCCCAGGCGGTTCAGTCGCCAAATCGCAGAGACACCGCCGCATATGGATGCACGCTCGCCAAGCCTGATATATCCTTCTCGAATGAAATCTGCATACGTCATTCGGTTTCTTTTGGCGATCGCCCTCGGCGTACTCTTCGGGCAATACGTGCAACATGACTACGAAAAATGGCATGCGCTGGGACGCGACGCTTTTCTTTCTTACCAGGGACACCGCTTCGATACCTACATGGCTCATCCCGGGGTCGGAGTCTTCCACATAGCCGCCGCAACCATCCTCGTTGTCGGCCTGGTTGCGTTTTACGAGATGGCCGCATTCTTCGTTGAAAAATGCTGGCTCTCGATGAGTCGCGGAAAAACTTCGACCACTCCAGATAGCTGACCACCGCAAAAGGTTTTATGCCAACGAATCCACCCTCGCCCAGCCCCGCTCCCGCCGCCAATCCCTCTCCGTTCGTCTCCCTTACCCTCGAAGCCACAACCTTCCTCGCGCTTCTTCTCGGCTTGGTCTACCTCTTCGCCACCAACTCCGCCACCGCGCACTGGCCGCAGGGCTACAACCCCGCCGGTTTCTGGCAACTCTCCACGCTCATCGCTGCCTTGCCCATCGTTGTACTCCTCGGCGCCATGGCCATCCTGCGCCTCAAGGCCCACATCGCCGCCATCGCCGGTCTCTTCACCGCACTCGTCGCCACCATCGCCATTTTTCACATGCCCGCGCGTCTCGCCTTCACCGCGGCTGCGTACGGCGCGGGTTACGGCTTGCTCCCCGTCTGCTGGATCATTTTTCCCGTCATCTTCCTCTACGACCTCACCGTCCAGACCGGCCGCTTCGTCACCCTCCAGCAGAGCCTCACCGGCATCACCGCCGACAGCCGTCTGCAGCTTCTCCTCATCGCCTTCGCTCTCGGCTCGTTCTTTGAAGGCACTTCTGGCTTCGGCACGCCCGTGGCCGTCTGCTCCGCCATTCTCATCAGTCTCGGCTTCCGTCCTCTGCAGGCCGCCGGACTTTCTCTGCTCGCCAACACCGCCCCGGTCGCCTTCGGAGCCATGGGCATTCCCATCATCGCTCTCCACGGCGTCACCGGCCTCGATCTCTTCGCGCTCACCCGCACCACCGCCGTCATTCTTGTGCCCTTCGATCTCCTCGTTCCCTTCTGGCTTATCTGGGTTTACGCCGGCTTTGCCGCCATGATCGAAGTCTGGCCGGCTATCCTCCTGGCCGGCGTCACCTTCGCTCTCACGCAACTCCTCATGGCCCTCTGGAGCGGCCCCTGGCTTGTGGCCATCGTCGCCGCCGCGGCCACCATCGTCGTCCTCGTTGTTTTTCTCCGCTTCTGGCAGCCCAAACGCACGCTCAACGTCAACCGCGAAGACATCACCGGAAAGGCGCGCCTGGCCCACGGCCACACCGCTGCCACCATCTTCAAAGCCTGGCTTCCCTGGTTGGTCTTGAGTCTCGTCGTCTTTGCCTGGGGCCTTCCCCGCTTCTCCACCTGGATGGACGCGAAGACCACCATCAAGATCCCCATCACCGGCCTACATAATGTCGTGCTCCGCGTTCCGCCCGTGGTCGCCGCGCCCACCCCCGAGCCCGCCATCTTCAATCTCAACTGGCTCTCCGCCACAGGCACCGGAATCCTACTCGCCGCCCTGCTCGCCGGCCTCCTTATGGGACTTGGCCCCGCGCAACTTGCACGCGCCCTCGTCCACACCGTCCACAAGATCCGTTTCACCCTCGTCACCATCGCTGCCATGATGGCCCTCGGCTACGTCACGCGCTACTGCGGTCTCGACGCCACGCTCGGCCTCGCCTTCGCGCGCACCGGCCCGCTCTATCCCTTCTTCGGCACGCTCATCGGTTGGCTCGGCACCGCCTCGACCGGCTCCGACACCTCCTCCAACGTCATCTTTGGCAGCCTGCAGCAAATGACCGCCCGCCAGATCGGCGTCGCTCCCGTTCTCATGGCCTCTGCCAACGCCGCCGGTGGCGTCATGGGCAAGATGATCGCCGCGCCCAGTGTCGTTGTCGCCAGCACCGCCACGCAATCCTACGGCCAGGAAGGCTCCATCCTTCGTTTCGTCTTCCTGCACAGCCTCGCGCTTGCCGCCCTCGCCGGAATCTGCGTCTCCCTCCTGGCTTACGTACCCCTCCTCGCCGGCCTCGTCCCGCATTAGCGCCCGCCCGCCCCCTCACACCCCAAAACCCATTCCCGCATCCGCACTCGCGCGCCCTCCGGGCACTCCCGCCCCGCCCAAAGTTCACCACGTAAATTTTTTTCTTGCCCCCTCGCTCCTCCCTGGTGCTAGGATGGATGTTCGCAGGAATTGAAATTGTTTCTTATGTGAAAAGGAACACCATGCGCTCTTGTTTCCTACTCAAAGTCCGCCCAGAGAAGATGGACGAGTACAAAGCCCGCCACGCCCACGTGTGGCCTGAGATGCTGGAGGCCCTCCGCCAAACCGGCTGGCGCAATTACTCCCTCTTTTTACAGCCCGACGGCCTGGTCGTCGGCTACCTCGAGGCCGACGACTTCGAAAACTGCCGCGCCGCCATGAAAAACCACCCCGTCAATGCGCGCTGGCAGGCAGAAATGGCGCCCTATTTCGAGTCCACCAACGGCCACGGCCCCGACGATCTCATGCTCCCCCTCGAAGAGGTTTTTCACCTCGATTAACTCCTACTTGCTGCTCCCGCGGCCAACATTCGATAATGCTCTTTCTTCGCCAAACTGCGATTTCCAATGCACAAACAAACCCGCCCCCACAAACCAGCTAGTAGCTAAAAGCTAGTAGCCAGGAGCTAAGAGATGAACCCGTTCAATTCTGTGCGCCGCGATCTTCTCCGTGTCGGCAGTCTTGGCATGGCCGGAGCCGCCCTGCCCGCCCTCGCCTCCGCAGCCGGCGCCAATAAATCATCCGCCGCCAAGCCGAACGCGTCGTCCTCCGCGATCTTCGATGTCCGCCAGTACGGCGCCACCGGGGACGGCAAGACCCTCGACACCGACGCCGTCAATCGCGCCATCGCAGCCGCCGCGGCTGCCGGCGGAGGCACGGTCGTCTTCCCCGCCGGAATCTATCTCTGCTTCTCCATTCATCTCAAGAGCTACGTCCACCTCTATCTCGACGCCGGCGCCACCATCCTCGCCGCCGACTCGCCCAACCCCGGCGAAACCACCGGCTACAACGGCGGCGCCTACGACGCGGCCGAGCCCAACACCGCCTGGGACGCCTACCAGGACTACGGGCACAATCACTGGCACAACTCTCTCCTCTGGGCCGAAGACATGCACGATTTCTCCATCACCGGCCCCGGCCTCATCTACGGCAAAGGCCTCAGCTTCGGCGCCGGTCCCGGCCGTCCGCCGGGCGCTGAGCTGCGCGGCTTCGGCCCCGAGCGGCCTGCCGGCGCACCCGCGCCCGCCGCGCCGCCAAATCCTGCCCGCATGGCTCGCGGCGATTACCCCATGTATCAGGCCGAGCAGCCCGGCGTCGGCAACAAGGCCATCGCTCTCAAGAACTGCCGCAACGTCCTGCTCCGCGATTTCTTCATGCTCAAGGGCGGACACTTCGCCCTGCTCCTCACCGGCGTCGACAACCTCACCATCGACAACCTCACCATCGACACCGACCGCGACGGCATGGACATCGACTGCTGCCAGAACGTGCGCGTGTCAAACTGCACGGTGAATTCGCCCTGGGACGATGGCATCTGTCCCAAGTCCAGCTACGCGCTCGGCTACGCAAGGCCCACGCGCAACGTGACGATTGCGAACTGTTTTGTCACGGGCTGCTATCAGCTCGGCACGGTTCTCGATGGAACATGGAAGAAGTTCCCCGCCGGCGCGCACGCTTACGGCACCGGCCGCATCAAGTGCGGCACCGAGTCCAACGGCGGCTTCATTAACATCACCATCACCGGTTGCGTCTTCGAGGGCTGCCAGGGCTACGCGCTGGAAACCGTCGACGGCGCTCTGCTCGAAGACATCGCCATCGTCAACACCACCATGCGCGATCTCATCTCGCCGCCGCTCTTCATGCGTCTCGGCGCGCGCCTCCGCGGTCCCAAAGAAACCACCAAAGTCGGCACACTCAAGCGCATCGTGGTCAGCAATCTGGTCTGCCACAACGCGCCCATGCGCGTCACCTCCATCCTCAGCGGCATTCCCAACTATCCAATCGAGGACGTCAAGCTCTCGAACATTTACATTGAAAACCTCGGCGGCGCTACGCCCGACGCCGCAGCCCTCAAGCCGCCCGAAAAAGAGGACTCCTATCCCGAGCCCGGCATGTTCGGCCAGATGCCGTCGTTAGGATTCTTCCTGCGCCACATGCGCAACGTCGAAATGAGCCACGTCGAGCTCGCCACTCTCACGCCCGACGCGCGCCCCGCCTTCTATCTCGAGGACGTCGACCGCGCCGACTTCTTCTCGATCACCGCCCCGCGCACCGCCGGCGGCAACTTCGCCCTCAATGGCGTAAAGGATCTGCGCATCGGCTGGAGCCGCGCCGCCGCGGACACCATCCTCCCCTCCGCCGACAGCAAAATGCTGTGAGAAGACAGGGGTCAGTTGTCAGGGATCAGGGTTCAGTAACCAGCCAGCAGCTTGCAGCTAGCAGCTAGAAGCTAAAAGCTGGCGGCTTCGCCGCCCCGCCCACCCACTTTTCGTGAAATCAAGTCCGCGGCGAAGCCGCGCTCCTAACCCCAAAAGCGGTGAGCGCGACCCCGGCTTTCCCCGCCGGGAATTCGTGCTAGACTTCTCGACAGATTTCGGCACTCGTCTCGGAAGTACGGCCATGAGGGAAGGGCCTCGATCGTCGGTTCTCCTTCTGCTGGGCATGGGCTGCGCAACGCTCGCCGCAGTCGCCCAAACGCCCGCCCCGCCCCTCAACGTGACGGTGATCGTGACCAACGCGATCGCGCAGCCGCCGCAGCCGGTCAAAGCGGCTCACGTATCGCTCACGCACCTCATCAGCGCGCAACTCGCCGTCGACGCCCAGGGCCCTACGAATCCCCGGGGCGAAGCGCGGTTGCTCATCTCTCAAAGCGCGGCGAAGAATGGCGACCTGCGTATTGTCATCTCCGCCGCCAGCGATCTGGTGATCTATCAGCCGGCCGACGGCCAATTGCCGGCGCTGCCGGCAACCATCAATGTGAGGATGCTGCCCAAGGGTTCGACCGCGCTGCTGGGGCCGGCGCAAATCGAAGCCATGCTGCACCGGACGCTGTTGCAGGTGAATACCCTGGAAAAGCAGGTCACTGAGCTGAAGCAGAGCGCGACCAAGCAAGAACAGAAGTCAGATCTAGGCCCGTCCATCGCCGAATGGGCCCAGGCCAACGGCTTCTCCGACGATCAGGTCAAGCAGCAGGTGGAGCAATGGGCGCAAGCCATCCAGCGGCAATCCGCGCAGGCCACGACCGCCGAGCAGAAGGCCTTGGCCGAACTTGCGCTCAAGCATTATGCCGACGCTGCTCAACTGTTCAACCAGGCGGGCGACGCGGACCGCCAACAAATCGATTCGGAAGAGTCGCAGGAAAAGGCCCTGCAGGCGCAGGTGCAGGCTCTGCAGGCGGCGCAGCAGGCTCTCCTGGACAAGCTGCGAACCCCGTTGCGCCAGCTTCTCGACCACAGCCAGCAGGCCGCGGGTGCTGATCAGCTTAACTTGCAATACCACCAGGCGACACTGACACTCGAAAACGCTGTCACTACCACACAGGCGGAATACAAAAAGCATCCTGGCGACAAAGGATTTCAGGAACTATGGCTGCAGGCGGTTTCAAACGCCGCCAACGCGCGTTGGCAGGAAGGTAAGGTTTCGCCGGCAAACGAGAGCCTCGCCCTTCTGGCGCAATCTGCCGACGAGTTTCGATCGTTGGCGCGTGAATATGCCGCATTGGGTGAGCGCCAGGAGGTGGCGTCGGCGCAACTTGGCCTGGGCACTGCGTTGGACGAGGAAGGACGGCGCGCAAGCGGGGACTCAGCGGGCGCTTTGCTCGCTCAGGCGGTCGAGGCCTTTGAGAGCGCGCTTCAGGTTTACACCAAAGACGTTCTGCCTCAAGACTGGGCAAGAACGCAGGTACGCCTCGGAAATGTCTTGAAAGACGAGGGACAAAGCGCCTCAGGAGACCACGCTGCTGCGCTGCTCGCTCAAGCGGTCGAAGCCTATCAGAATGCGCTTCAGGTCTACACCAAAGCCGATCTGCCGCAGGATTGGGCGAGGGCCGAGTTCAACCTCGGCACCGCTCTAATGGTCGAGGCAGAGCGCGTCAGTGGTGATAAGGCCGTTGCCTTGTTCAAACAGGCGGTTGAGGCCTTAAAAAACGCGCTTCAGGTCTACACCAAAGCCGATCTGCCACAGGATTGGGCTGGGGCCGAGAACAATCTCGGAAATGCATTGTTGGATGAGGGAGATACTGTCGGAGGAGCCAAGGCTGCTGCAATCATTGATCAGGCAGTCGAGGCCTACCGAAATGCGCTTCAGGTCTACACCAAAGCCGACCTGCCGCAGGATTGGGCACTGACGCAAAACAATCTCGGAATTGCGCTCACGGACGAGGGAGAGCGCGCTGGTGGAGACAAGGCCGTTGTGCTGTTTGATCAAGCAGTCGAGGCCTTCCAAAATGCGCTTCAGATCTACACCAAAACCGATTTGCCGCGGGATTGGGCGCGGACCGAGAACAACCTCGGAGCCGCGTGGAAGGCTGAGGGAGAGCGCGTCGGTGGAGAAAAAGCCGCTGCCTTGTTCGCGCAAGCGGTCCAGGCCTACCGGAATGCGCTTGAGGTTTACACCAAAGCTGACCTGCCCCAGGACTGGGCCAGGACGCTGAGCAATTTCGGGAGCGCGCTCGAGGACGAGGGAGACCGGGCCAGCGGAGACCAAGCCGCTGCCCTGCTCGATCAGGCTGTGCAGGCGTATCGCAGTGCGCTTGAGGTCCGCACCAAAGCCGATCTACCCCAGGACTGGGCCGCGACGCAGAACAATCTCGGAAATGCGCTCATGGATGAGGGAGAGCGAGCCAGCGGGGATAAGGCTGCTGCGTTGCTCGCTCAGGCGGTCGAGGCTTTCCAGAACGCGCTTCAGGTGTACACCAGAGCAGATCTGCCCCGAAGCTGGGCCGTTATTGAGCTCAACATCATGGAAGCCGATTTTGTGTCATCCCGTTTCGAAGATTGCTTCAAGACTACAGAGATTCTTACCGACGATACGCTGTGGGGATCCTTGGACTATTCTCGAGATGCTATGCGCTTGGCTTGCGCAGTGGCAGCCGGACAACACGCCGCAGCTCGCGATGCCTTGAAGGTTCTCTCCGCAAAGGCCCCGGCCGTCAAGACCAGCGCTTATGACTATTCGGGCATCCTCCGCTTCCTTTCCAGCTCCCCTGTTTTCGCCAACGGCCGCGCCTCCTGGATCGCACTCTTCACCGCCATCCAGAACGGCGACAGCGCCGGCATGACCGCGGCCCTGCACCAGCTTGAGCCGATTTTGCAACAATAGGTCGAGTGTCCATGGCCCGCTACGACATATTCCTCAGCTACTCCCGTGCGGATTCTGACCGCGTCACGCCGCTGCGCGACGAGCTCCACCGCCTCGGCTATCGCGTTTTCTTCGACGTGCAGTCCATCGATCCCGGCAGCCCGTGGAAGGAACGGCTGCGCCGCGCGATTCGCGCCTCGCGCGCGCTCGTTCTGTGCTGGTCAGAACACACACACGGTTCGGAGTACGTCACCTTCGAATACTCGCAGGCCGAAGCGTTTCGCCGGCCCATTTTTCCCTGGCGGCTCGACAAAACGCCGCTGCCGGCGATGATGGAGCTGCAGGCCATCAACGAGCCCGACCCCGCAGCGGTAGCCGCGCGACTCAAGCCGACCCTGGGCTGGCCGTTGGGTCGCCGGCGCGCGGCGTGGCTCGCAGCGGCCGTTGTCGCCGTAGCTCTGCTGGGCGTGGGAGCGTGGCGCCTGCTCCATCCGCCGCCCCCGCCGCCGTGGGATTTTCAAGGCGAAGTCACGGACCGCGTCTCCAGAATGCCGATTGCGGGCGTCGAGGTCGACATCATGTCGGGCAACGATGTCCAGGCCTACTCGGTGACCGATGCGCGCGGACGCTTCGATCTCCACTTGCCGCAGCCGATCCCGAAAACCATTCAACTGCGCTACCGCAAGGACGGCTACGAAGGCGACACGATCACCGTCTCGACCGACACGCCCCAGCCCTTCCCCGAGGATCTGGCCAAGCAACCCTGATCCGCCCCGCCCACCCATTCCTCGAGAAATCAAATCCGCGGCGAAGCCGCGCTCAAACCTTCGCGCCAACCTCCGTGGAATAATGCAAATTTTGTCCTTGCGTTCAACAAAATGACGGTATACTTTCCGAACATTCCCTCCACTCCCCGGAAGGAGCTAAACCGTGACAACGAAGAAAAAGGCCGCATCCGCCAGGAAGGCCCCGCGTCAAGCCCACCGCAAGGCCCACCATCAAGCCGCCAGCGCGCCCGCCAAAAGCGCGGCCCGCACTTCCCCTGTCAAGACCGGAGCCGCAGGCCAGCCCGTTTTCAATCAACCCGCTCCATCGCCCGATCCCACCAGCTTCAGCAAGAGCGTCACCGACAAGAGTCTCAAGGGCATCGCCAAGCTCGAACCCTTTCCGCCCAGCGGCCCCGATCCCGCCGTCCTTGTCGAGCCAGTCCTCTCGCTCGCCCAGGTCTACGGTTCGGCTGGCCCGGCCAAGGAAGCCGCCATCACCAAGGCTGGCCAGATCGTCTTCCACTGCGTGGGCGACACCGGTAGCGTCACCGGGCCCCAAACCCAAAATCTCGTCGCCGACAAGATGCTCACTGACTTCAACGAAGACAATGCAGCCGACGTGCCCAGCTTTTTCTTCCATCTCGGCGACGTTGTCTACTATTTTGGCGAAGCCACTTACTACTACGACCAGTTCTACGAGCCCTACCGGGACTATCCTGCCCCCATTATCGCCATCCCCGGCAACCACGATGGCGTTGTCTACCCCAATGACACGGCGCAGAGCCTCGACGCCTTCGTCTCCAACTTCTGCACCCCAACCCCCACTCACAACTCCGACGCAGGCGGTCTAAACCGCACCACCATGATCCAGCCCGCGGTCTATTTCACTTTCCAGGCCCCGTTCGTCCGTATCTTCGGTCTCTATAGCAACGTGCTTGAGGACCCGGGAGTCATTTCCAGCCAGAAGGGCACCACATCGTCGAACACAGTGCTCGATGACCGCCAGCTCGCTTTCCTTACCGCTGGCCTTGCGCGCGTCAAATCCGACGCTTTCACCGGCGCCGTCATCATCGCCACACACCACCCGCCCTTCACAGGCGACTCCGAGCACGGGGGCAGCCCGCTCATGCTCGCGGATATCGATGCCTGCTGCACCAAGGCTGGCGTCTGGCCACACGCCGTCTTCTCCGGCCACGCGCACAACTACCAGCGCTACACCCGCACCGTCAACGGCAAGCAGATCCCTTTCATCGTCGCCGGATGCGGCGGCCATAACCCGCTCTCGCATATGCGCGCCACCCTGCGCACCCCGTACGCCATCAGCAGTACCCTCACCCTCAACAACCTCGACGACACCGACTACGGCTATACGCGCGTCATTGTCAACCACACCACCATGACCATCGAATACCATCCCCAGAGCGACGGGGGCACTACCAAAACCCCCGATGACTCGGTCACCATCAATCTCGCCACCTACACAGTCTCCTAGGGTCCCGCCCCTATAAAGTTCGCAAAATAAATAATGCGGTCGTCAAAGTTCGCAATATAAGTACTGCTGTCATCCTGAGCGAAGTGGGCCGCCGGGGACCCTCTGGGTGGCGCGGCCCACGAGTCGAAGGACCTGCATTTGCCCTTGGTCGCTTTGAAAGGGCGCGAGCGGGGAACCCACCCAGTGGGTGGGTCGCGCGCCGAAGGACGTTCCTTTAAGGAGTCGCCACCTTAGCCCCTGCCATAACGTGCATATGTCTCATCTCCCTGACAACCATCGAGGTGGACATAGGCGGGATCTCGGGGCGCACCATCCGTCTCGCTTATCGAAAGCGTTCGGTAAACAAAAGCAGATATGCGTCGTTTAGCCGATACGGTTCCCCGCGTCGGCGCCAACTTCAACTTACTTGCGGGTTGGCGACGTCGCGTTGAGTACACTTAACAGCGGCTCGGCTGTTGGCACAATCGGCTGGGCGCCGGTCACAATCTCTTTGGCGCCCACTTCCTTGCCATACAGCTTCTTATTGGCGTCATTGTCCACGCTCATCGACGCACCTTCAAGGGACACGCCGGCAAACAGTCCCTTGG
>Ga0326728_10001264_pt1 | contig 90670 bp, 79 predicted proteins | sample MB3enrmetagenome_FD_207602 | JGI IMG/M metagenome (GOLD analysis project Ga0326728, IMG submission 207602) | Lab enriched peat soil microbial communities from McLean, Ithaca, NY, United States - MB31MN | ecosystem: Environmental > Terrestrial > Soil > Wetlands > Peat | place: USA: New York... | reverse complement strand
CAACAGACCACGCAGAACTACCGATTGATGGAGGCGCTTCAAGGTCACACTCGGGACCTGCTTTTTCTGTCAGCCACGCCGCATCAAGGGAGCAATTTCCAGTTCTGGTCCCTGATCAACCTTTTGGACAATCACTTGTTCGATTCGCCAGAAGCGATGATCGCGCACCGCAGTTTGCTCAACCGCGTGATGATTCGCCGCACCAAACGTGAGGTTGTGGACGCCAACGGCAGGCCTTTGTTCGTCCGTCGTCAGGTTCACACCGAACCCTTCGAACCGGCCTTGCGCGAGCAGCGGTTTTACGAGCAACTGACGGACTACCTCCGAACCGGCTACGAAGCCGCCGGTCTCTTCCGCACTGGCCGAACAACAAGCGCCCAACGCGCCATTGGTTTTGTCATGACGGCGTTCCAAAAAATGATGTCGTCCAGCCCGAGGGCGATCAAACAAGCGCTACGCCGCCGCCTGCTTGTGCTCTTGGTGCGCGAGCAGATCGAAGTCGAGCGGAAGCGCCGGACGAACTTCGAGCCGGAGTTGCCTGCGCAGATTGTTCGTCTCCAGGACGAAATGCGCGTTGTCGCTCGTGAAATCCTGCTCACCAGCGGCACGAACATGAACGACGCGGAAGCCGACACCTACATTGCCCAAGTGCGGCAGCGCATTGTCCGCAAGCTTACCGACATGGAGGAAACAACCGAATGGTCGCTCGACTCCGACGAAGAAGGCGACGAGGGCGTCTATGCCGACGCGGAGATTCCCGACGAGTCCGGGCGCGTACGCGAACTCATCGGCCTGGTTCCCGAAGGCACAGACCGCAAACTTGATCGGCTGCTCTCCGTGATTTCCGGTCTGCGTGGAGTCAATGAGGGCGAACGGTTCATCATCTTCACCCAATATCGAGAGACGCTGGAATTTCTGCGCATTGAACTGGCGAAGATTTACGGCGCAAACAGAATCGCCACCATCAAGGGCGGCCCTTTGGAAGACAAGATCGAGGCTGTCGAGCGATTCTGGGATGACAACGGCGCGAAGTTCCTCGTCTCCACCTCGGCAGGCGGCGAGGGGATCAATCTCCAATGCGCCCGCGTCTTGTTCAATTACGACTTGCCGTGGAACCCGATGGCTGTCGAACAGCGCATTGGCCGCATACATCGTTTCGGGCAAAAGGACGTGGCGCAGGTTTACAACCTCGTGGCCAAAGACACGGTTGAGGAACGCATTTACAGTTTATTGAGGGAGAAGTTGGAGGCCGTCGCTCGCGCCATCGGCAAAATGGACCGCGAAACCGGCGAACCATTGGAAGATTTCCGCCTCGATATTCTCGGTTTCCTCGGCTCAAACCCCAACTACCAGCAGCTTTACAAGCAGGCGCTTGTGGATAAGGACTACCAGCGCACCGCCCGCCAGATGGAAGAAATGATGGAACAGGCGCAGCAGGCGCGCACGGCATTGATGGCGCTTTCGCAGGATTTAACCTACTTCAACCTGGAACACTACCGGCGCATTTCCGGTCGCTTTAATTTGAAGCAGTTGGGTGCCTGGTGCCGGGAGTCCATCATCCGGCTGGGCGGCTCGATGCTGCCCGTCGGCGAATTTTGGCAGGTTTTCACACCCGAATGTTTGAAGGCTTTTCCCCAAGTCGCACCCAAGTATGAGCACATCACGTTCGACCGCGAACTTGCCATGCGGAAAAAGAGATGCGAATTGCTTGGCCTCGGCCATCCGTTGGTTGACGCGCTTGTTGCCTACCTGCAAAACGCGCCTTTCAGTGGCGACGCTACATGCTTCCCTGCCGACCGCGCCAAGGCTGGCTCCGTTGAGGCGCGATACCGCGTCACATGGGACCGGGCCGACCAAGGCTCGTCGGCCACGGTCGTCCGGGTTTCGGTCAATGGCCACTGCTACGTGGACGAGGGCGGCTTCGACGCCGAACGGTTGGATTCCGGTCACTTTGTCGGCGCAACTGTCCCGGCGACGCTGCCTTTAGAGGCGGAATCACGCGCCGAAGAAGCCATCCGACTCTGGACCGCATCGCGCCGCACCGAAATGCCAGAAGGCACTATCGTTCGTTGCGAACTCCTAGGCGTCTCCGCCGCCACATGAAAAGCACTTCCTATGGCTGAAACCAAACACATCCTTATCCTCGCCAACTCAATCAGAGCCAAGAAATTTTGTGTTGCCGGCAAAGAAGTGACACCGAAGGAAGACGGGAAATACGACATCGGACCGTGGATCCGTCTCGCTGATGCGGCCGATCCACAAGGTGCCGTCGCCTACGGCAACACTATTTCTACAGCGAACGGGTCCAGTCGCGCAGTGCGCCCACTCGACATCATTAAGGTCACCGTAACAGGTCCGTGCGGAAAACAAGACCACCCGGAGGACTGGTTTTTCGATACCACCAAACGCTGGGAAATCGTCAACACCGCAGTTCACGCGAATTTGACCGACATGCAGGACACACCCACCGCACTCTGGCACGACGGCTCCGGGGCCGCCTCCGTTTCCGCCGGCTACGTCCGCCAAATGGGCAAGAACGCCGCAACCCTCTACCTGTTGAAAGCCCCAAAAGAGTGGCACTTCCTCTTCTGGCAAAACCAAGTGCCGGACTTCAACAATCCCGGCCAGATCAAGATAAAGAAACACCGGGAGCTCTCATTTCAGTACGCCGGCCAATACCACGAGTTCTCCGTAACCGATCCCAACTTCACCACCCAGCACAAGATTTACAACCGCATGACCGATACACCGCAATTGCTCAAAGTGCCGGACCCGGTTAACGTTTTCTTCTGCCTGAGCCTCACCCCGGAATTCAACAACCACCACTATAAGATCGGTGCTACCGTTTTCGAACCGTGAAGCCAGAACTGTTCACCATAGGCCACTCGAATCATTCCTTGGAAGATTTCCTTGAGTTGCTCAGGCTGCACTCTATTCAAGTGTTGGTTGACGTCCGCAGTAGCCCATACAGCTCCCGCCTGCCTCAGTTTAATCGCGAACCGCTAAAGGCTACCCTACGCGCCGCCGGAATCCGCTATCTTTTCCTCGGCGAGGAACTTGGGGCCCGCCGTTCCGAACGCGACTGCTATGTGGACGGTGTAGCCAAATACGAGCGAATCGTGAAGTCCTCTGCCTTTAAGTCCGGCCTCGAACGTGTCACCAAAGGCATCCAACGATTTCGGTCTTCACTTATGTGCGCCGAGAAAGATCCTTTGGAGTGCCACCGCACGATTCTTGTCTGCCGTCACCTGCGCGATGTGGCCCAAATACAGCATATCCGAGGCGACGGCTCACTCGAATCCCAAGAGGACGCCGAAACCCGCCTTATGGCCGAGGAATGCGTTCCCACTAACGACTTTTTTACTCCTCGGGAGCTGCTCCTGGCCCGCGCATACGACCGGCGCGGCGACAGTATAGCGTACCACGAACCAACCGAGCCAGCAGCACCAACGACCTAAAGCCTATGCCTGCTGATACCATCCCTGTCTTCACCGTCGGATTCACCAAGAAAACCGCCGCCGAGTTTTTTGAAAAGCTGCGTGCCGCCGGCATTAAACGCGTTGTGGACGTCCGGCTCAACAAAGTATCACAGCTCGCCGGCTTCAGCAAACGCGACGATCTTCAATATTTCTTAAAGGAAATCCTCCATGTGGACTACGTCGATGCCCCACTGCTCGCCCCAACCCAGGACCTGCTCGACGCCTACAAAAAGAACAAGGGCCGGTGGGAGGATTATGAACGCGATTTCCTTCGGCTGATGGAAGAACGCCATATCGAAGACAAGATTGACCCGGCCATCATGGCTGGCGGCTGCCTCCTGTGCAGCGAAGACAAACCCCATCAATGCCACCGCCGCCTAGTCGTCGAGTACCTCCAGCGCCGCTGGGGCAACCTCGACATCAAACACATCGTCTAATCTCTCCACATGAGCACACGCAAAATCCACGCCCGCCTGTTCGGAGCCTTGTCCCCTCCCGGTGCGTCCTTGTGCTAGACCGGCCGCCTGGCCACCATCCAGGATCTCCGCCCCCATTTGTCACCGTGAATCGCCCTCGCTTTTAGGTTTGTTCAAGGCAAACGAATGAGGGGACGAAACCGGAATTGCTCAAAATCTTCGAGAGCAAGCAGGGGCCGATGCACCGCAGCAACGTAATCGCGGTGCTGGAGCCGGTTCAGCGGCAGGCGCTGGCGGGCCTGGCAATAGCCGCCGGTCTGCTCGTCCGAGGGGTCTTGCTGGCAGAGGCAGAACAAAGCCAGCACTTGGCGCAAAGCCTCGCGGTAACTGGTGCCCGGATTGAGGACTTGCGCAATGGAAATGCCAAGACCTCTTCGAGCCAATGGTCGGAGGCGGCTCCCTGACCCGAATCCACCGATCCAGCACACCGATTTCGGTTACGTTCTCGCCAAACTCCTCGATCCCTGTCAGCGGCGAATCCAAAATGCACTAAAACCGCCGGTTTGAAATTGTATGTTCTTCCCTGGTATTTCTTCCCAAATTCAACGCCAATGTCTTCTTCCTTCTTCTGCAGGCCAGGACCAGAGCCTGGCGCAAATCGCTGGCGTTGAACCTGTTCGAGCGCGCAGGACACCAGCCTGAATCGGGCCGCCGAAAGCCAGATCCATGCCAAAATTTCATTCATTTTCAAACTGGCGGTTTTTCGACATGTTCGCGCCGCCGTCCACACGATCCCCCACGCACAACGCAATTCATGGAAACGGCAAGGATGGAAAAAAAGGCGCGCGAGGCCGTGGTTCCACCACGTTGCCCGCCTCGTTGGCGCCTCAAAGACAGTCGTACGAGCTCAGAAAGAGAGCGAACAAGAAAGGACAGAGATTATGACTCAGTTCGAAACGGAACAGCAATGGGAAGAACGCAACATGCGTTTGGCGTGGAGCGACACCTGCGAACCCGACAGGACCTACCACGAGCAAGAGGCGAGACGGGCGCGCGACCGCGCACGACGGGAGCGAGCTTGGGAACAACAGCAGGCGCGCGACGAGGAATGGCAAAAGCGAAGCGCAGCCGAGGAAGAATACCGGCGCCGTCTGGAGCAGCAGCGCCTTGAAAGCGAATATCGAAGGGAGGAGGAGAGGCGGCGTCTCGAAGAACAGCGTCGCTACGACGAACAACGTCGCGAAGAACAGCGCAGACGAGACGAAGAAACCCGTCGGAATCGTGAAGAAGAGCGCAGGCGCGCAAATCGTTGGTAGTTGCCGAATTGATATCTGGGGCGAATACAGTAGGCAAAGGCCCTGACCACCGGCGGCGGCCATCGGGAGTACAGAAGACGGAGAAGGCGCGCGAGGCCGTGGTTCCACCCCGTCGCTCGCCTCGTTGGCGCCTGAAATTTCCGAAGCGATATGCAAAACAACACAATTCCAGAAACCCCCTCGAATCCGACGTTATCAGACGAGATGTTGCACGAGCTCTCCCTTCTCACCCCGGAAGACGCGGCTCTGTTCCGCCAAATCAAATGCCCGGCATGTCGCTGCTCGAGGCTGGATTTTAATCCGAACTGCAATCATGATCCCAGGTCGCCGGCGCTTTTGAGGCGGATCCGACTGTTCCGCCTTTATCCGGCGTTAGAGGCACTACCATAAACCCGGCTAAAGGGTTGGCGGGACTTTGGCTCTGTGCCCGAACACAACAGCCGGACGAAAGTCAGGATGAAAAACTTGAACAAAAAACTAGTGCCGAAGACGTACCGCTGCAATCAGCAACGAACGGGTCGAGGCCTTGTTCCAAGGGTAAAAATGGGTGAATTTTCCTGCACTTTTCCTGCACTTCGTTGTAAGTCGTTGATTATCAATGGAGCGGGTGAAGGGAATCGAACCCTCGTCTCGGGCTTGGGAAGCCCACATTCTACCATTGAACCACACCCGCTGATTTCTCCCCCATCGTACCCCTCCTTCCAGTCTCTTGGCAAGTTTGTTCTCAATCTTTTCCCGGCTTCCAGGCTTCTTCGCTTTGCTCTCAATTGCTTCGTTTCATTCCGCTTCGGGGCGTCGCGGCGATGAGGGCGGCTATATGGGTCTTGGCCAGCTCCACCGATTTGGGAAGAAGTTTTCCCCGTGCCAGCCAGGCGGTGATGGCGGCGGAATACGCGCATCCCGCTCCGTGCAGGGCAACGCTTTTAATCCGCGGCGCGGACAGCATCCATTCGCCTTCCGCGCCACACAGAAAGTCCACCGCTCGGTCCCCGCCCGCCAGATGGCCGCCTTTGACCAGCGCCGCGCAGCCGCACAATTGATGAATGATCCGCGCCGCCACACGAAGTTCTTCCGGTGTCCGGATTCTTTTCCCAATCAGAACCTCGGCCTCGGACAGGTTGGGCGTCACCAGCGCGGCCAGGGGCAACAACTCGCGCCGGAGGATTCCGACGGCGTCGCGCGGCAGGAGGCGCCGCCCGCTGGTGGCCATCATGACCGGATCAACCACCAGGGGAACGCCCCGCCTTTGCCGGAAGAAGCGCGCCACTTCGCGGATAATCGCGGCGGAACACAAAAGGCCGGTTTTGGCCGCCGCCGGGGGCGACCAGGAAAAAACGGCCTCCATTTGCGCCCGCACCATTTTGGGCGGGCAACGTTCGAGGCGGAAGATGGCGCGGGGGTTTTGCGCCGTGATGCAGGTGATGGCGCAGGCGCCATGCACGCCCAGCGCGGCGAAGGTCTTCAAATCGGCTTGAATGCCCGCCCCCCCTCCGCTGTCGGAGCCGGCGATGGTCAACGCCACAGGCTTGGGTTTCATTTGTGACATGGTTGCGCGGACAGTTTGGCGGGGGCAGGTTGCATTTCACACTGCTGTTTTCCGTTCCTAATCTTAATCTTAATCCTAATCCTAACCGTTTTAGGAGGATTAAGATTAAGATTAGGATTAAGATTAAGAGCCGGAGAGAGAAACCGCCACTCAAAAACTGCGCCATAATCCGACTTTTCTCCGCTCCTTTTCCAGTTTATTCTTCAGCGAATGAATAAAGACCAGGTCGCTCAAGTTCTGACGGAGATCGCCACCCTGCTCGAACTCAAAGGCGAGAATCCATTCAAATCCCGCGCTTACGCCAACGCCGCCCGCGCCCTCGACAGCCTGGGCGAGCCGCTGGAAACGGTCTTCGCCCCTGGCTCCGAGCCGCGCCTCAAGGGCATCGGCGACAGTCTGCACCAAAAAATTTGCGAACTCCTGGCCACCGGCAAACTGGCCTATTATGAGGAACTGAAGAATTCCGTTCCGCCGGGCCTGCTCCAAATGTTAAGCATCCCCGGTCTTGGCCCCAAGAAAGTCAAGGCGCTGCATGACCGGCTCGGCCTGGAAACGATGGAGCAATTGGAAAGGGCCTGCCAGCTCAGCCAGGTGGCGGAGCTGGCCGGCTTCGGCGAAAAAACCCAGGCCAACATCCTTGCGGGAATTGCCTTCCGCCGCCAATACGCCTCGCGCCATTTGTTGCGCGACGCCTGGCTCGTCGCCGAGCCGATGCTGGATAGTTTGCGCGGTCATCCCGGCGTGGCCCGCTGCGGCCCCGCCGGCAGTTTGCGGCGCGGCAAGGAAATTATTGGCGACATTGACCTGCTGGCTTCGTCAAAGAATCCCCGGGCCGTCATCGAGTTCTTCACCCGGCAGCCGGGCGTCGCCAGCGTGAGCGCTCAGGGTGAAACCAAGGCCAGCGTCGTGCTGCCGGGCGGCATCCAGGCTGATTTGCGCGTGGTCAGCGAGGTGGAATATCCCTTCGCCCTGGCCTATTTCACCGGCAGCAAAGAGCACAACATCGTCATGCGCCAGCGCGCCATTCAGCGCGGCCTGCGCCTCAACGAATACGGCCTGTTCAAATCCGCCGTCGAGACGCGCGAGGCCGCCCTGCGCGTCCCTTGCCGGACGGAGGAGGAAATTTTTCAGCAGCTTGGCCTGGCCGGCATTCCGCCGGAATTGCGCGAGGACCGCGGGGAATTTGCCGCCGCGGAGCAAAACCGCCTCCCGCGTCTGCTGGATTGGACCGAGTTAAAAGGCTCCCTCCACAATCATTCCACCTGGAGCGACGGCCGCATGACCCTGCCGCAAATCGCCCTCCAGGCCCGGGAGCTGGGCTGCGCCTATTGGGCCGTGACCGACCATTCCAAATCCTCCTTCCAGGCCAACGGAATGGACGCGGCCCGGCTGCGTCAACAATTGGAAGAACTGGCCGCCCTCAACCGTAAATTCGCCGCTGAAGGGCACGATTTCCGTTTCCTCACCGGCACGGAAGTGGACATCTTGACGGATGGCCGGCTGGACTTTGAGGACGAGGTCCTGGCGACACTGGACGTGGTGGTGGCAAGCGTCCATCAGGGCTTCACCCAGAGCGAAGCCGAGATGACCCGGCGCTTGATCCGCGCCGCCGAAAATCCCTGCGTGCATATCCTCGGCCACCTCACCGGGCGATTGCTGCTCGAACGCGAACCCTACAAAGTCAATCAAACCGCCGTCATTGACGCCTGCGCGGCAACGGGCACCTGGATCGAGCTGAATGCCAGCCCGCTGCGCTGCGACATGGATTGGCGGTTGTGGCATTACGCCAAAGACAAGGGAGTCAAGTGCGCCATCAACTGCGATGCGCACCGTTACGAAGACGCCGGCCATCTGCGTTTGGGCGCCAGCCTGGCCCGCAAAGGCTGGCTGGAAAGCAAGGACGTCGTCAACACCCTCCCCCTGCCCCGTTTGCGCCAAGCCCTGCAAGCAAAGCGCAAACGCTGACGCCTCGTCGTGCATCCGTCGTGGATGGTAATTCAATTGTTGTAGTGTCGGCGCTGTGCGCCGATGTCGAGCCACAGGCTCGACGCCACACCAAATTAAGGCACTACCCCCTCATGGCCGGTTGCCTCTGCCAGTGCGGGCGCATCCGCAGAGGAGTCCGCAGGATGGAACACGATGGAATCGCCGCGAAAAGGCGCAAGAAGCTCCAAAGGGCCTCTGTTTATGCGCCTTTTGCGCCTTCTTGCGGCTATTCTGCTTACCCAGTCTGTAGTCTATGCCCCCGGCCACTCAGTAAATTGCTGCAACCCGTGGAAATCCAACAAGTGGATTTTTTTGAACAGGAGAAAACAGAGGCAACAGAGCTTTTCTTTCTCCGTCCTCTGTTCCTTCTGTGTGCTCCTGTTCAAAACTTCCGCGCGGACAACCACAATAAAGGCAATTGAACCACGGATGGCCCTCCGTCCACTTCAGCAGATATACTGTACCTAATATCTGCGGAGGAGGCGAAGAGAATTAGCAATCCGATTGCGGTTCCAACATATCTGGGGATTTCGCTTGAGGCAGAATTTTGCCGACAGGTCAGACAATTTGGATATTCGTTTGAGCTCGCAGGACCACCCAGCTTGCTTGGCACGAACCTGACGCTAACAGGCCCGATAAATACAAACAGCGGCACCGTGTGGTTGCAAGGAGTTGTCCACCACCCCGACGCTGTAATCTGCCCGATTCCGGCCGGGGGTTTCCGTGTCGCAATTGATTATCCAAAGAACCTGCTTCAGATAGATGAACTGTCGCCGGGCGGCCAGCCGCCAGTACCTCAATTGCTTATTCACATACAGGCTACCGGGAATCTCTCCGGTATTTCGGCATCGAATATCTTTTCGTGGCAGTCGTATCGGCACCTTGTTGGGGTGTTACATGCTTATGTGTACACAAATGGCGGAATAATTGAAACGAACATTGGAACCAACAATGTCATTCCATCCAAGGGACAGATGCCCCCCAGTTCGAGAGACAATGCGAAGACCAACGGGTCCCCTGTTAGGCCTTAAAGCGTCAAAGGGCTCAAACAATAGTTTAGTCCAGCGTGAATCGTAAGTACATGCAATCCACTGGATTACAGTGCTCGAAAAATGGGACAAAACAGACATTTGCCCACCCAAGGCATCATTGCAGGGGGCGGGCTCTCCATGGCGACGGGTTTGTTGCCGGGGTCCGTCCCCGTCCCACAAAATGGCCTGCTGATCCTTGACCTCTGGCTTCTGACCTCCGACCTCTAACCGCCGACATCCCCTTTCAGTTTTGCCCCCGACAATTTCACCATTCAAAATCTTCACCACGTAAAACGTGGCAAGCAATTCACTATTCTTCTCCGCAAGTGGCTAATGATCAGGATCTTGCATGATCCCGCATTTTTCCGTTGACATCTTCCTCATAAAAGCTTACTATTGGATAGTGAGAATGGAAAAGGCAAAATGGGCATCGGACAGCGGCGGGACGAAGGAGGCAAAAGCTGAAAACTGAAATGCTGAAAACTGAAATGCCTGGCGTCTTGGCGTCTTGGCGTGAGAAGTTCATGGGTCCATTGCGGGTTGCGGATGTGTCACGCAAAGGCTGTCAACCCCGAAAGCTTTCGGGGCAAGAGGCGCGAAGGCGTTTTCCTGGCTTGGCGTCTTGTCGTTGGATTCTTGTCTGCCCTCCCTTGGCTTTCCAATTGAGAGCGGATTGCTCAGACGGCGGCGGGACGCAGACGGGTTTCCCGACGTTCCGCTTTCCCAGTTCTCTGCTTTCAGCTTTCCCAATTTCTGCTTTCCAGGCAGACGGCGGCGGAATCCCGCGCCCAGCCACTAATCATTTAATACTCTATCCGGTTAATATGTTTTATGATTCCAGCGCTCTAAGCCCGCTTTTTTCCGCCGGTTTTGAATGTTTGATGAATATCAACCTAAGTGACTCTCCATGAACAGTTTATGCACAACCCAGAGCTTTCAAGTTCATGCTCAATCAAGCCTAATCAAGTTATTTTTTGCACCACAACACCCGCCACAACATCAAGCCAACACGCCACGTTTTGCAATTTGCCTTGACCCGCACGCCTTGGCCGCCCACTAAAAAAACCGCAGTTTTTTCAGGCAAAAAAACCAGGGTGCGCTATATTATCAGCGGAGGATTATGACTCCGATATGATTGCACGCATGACATTAGCGCCCAGATCCGGCCGGCTCCGCCGCAACCGGTGCGGCGTTCGCAAGGCCGGTCGCCCGCCCGGATTGGCCCGTTCGCGCTCCCTCAAGTCCTCCCGCCAGCGCGCCCCAGACCGCGATCTGACCCCGGTCGAGTTTTTTCCGAAGCCCAGCCTGGCGCCGGCGCGCCTGCCGCAACTGCCTGAGTTGGAGAGGGATACGGACAGGGAATCGTACGATGAAAATTCCGGCTTGACCCTTTACCTCCAGGAAGTGGGGCGCACGCCGCTGTTGACTCCGCAGGAGGAGATTCAGTTGGCCAGGCGCATCAAGCGAGGCGATGCCAAGGCCCGCGAGCAAATGATCAAGGCCAATTTGCGTCTCGTCGTTAAAATCGCGCGCGGCTACGAAAATTACGGCCTGCCCCTCCTCGACCTCATCAACGAGGGCAATATCGGCCTGATGAAGGGCGTCGAGCGGTTTGACCCGGCCAAAGGCGCCAAGTTCTCCACCTACGGCGCATGGTGGATCAAGCAGTCCATCCGCCGCGCCCTGGCCAATCAATCCAAGACCATCCGCCTGCCCGTCCATGTCGTGGACAAAATCTCCCACATTCGCCGCACCGCCGTCAAATTGCAGGAGATTCTCGGCGTCGAGCCGGACGACGACCAGATCGCCCAGGAACTGGGCATCCCCACTGCCCGCGTCCGCCAATACCGCACCGCGGCCATCGCCCCCATGTCCCTCGATTCCCCCTTGGGCGAGGATTCCGACAACCACATCTCCGACGTCATCGCCGACGAGCGGGCCGGCTCTCCATTCGAGGCGATGGCCGGCCGGGCCGACATCGGCGTGCTCCGCGAGGTCCTGACCAAACTCCCGCCGCGCGAATCGGCCATCCTGGCGTTGCGCTACAATTTGGACGGCAAAGCCAACGGCGACGCCACCCTGGAAGACGTGGGAAAGAAATTCGGCGTCACCCGCGAGCGCATTCGTCAAATCCAGGAATCCGCCCTGAGAAAACTGCGCAAAATGATCGAAAAGCTCGACAAGCCCAAAGCCGCCTGACGCCTTTTAACCCCGATATTTCATGTCTCTGCCGGAAGTTGCCACACCCTGAATGGCAGGGCGGCGCTGCCGCGCCGCCCTGAATCAGGGCGAAGCAGCAGCTTCGCCCTACCACACCATGAAATGTCCGGGTTAAGGAGCCGAATCACGGCCCGGACGCGCGGAAGAATTCCATCCGGTTGGTGGCAGGCCAGAGGTTGATGGCTTGGACGGCGTTGGTCAAGGTCAGGTTGGTGAACAGGATCCAAGCGCCCCCCTGCGAAAGGTTGGTCGCCAACGTGATGGCGTAGGTGCTGCCCGGACTGCCGTAGAGAGTCAGAACAGGCTTGACGCCGTTGGTGAGCGACGCCACGAGCACGGGAGGCGCGGCGACCGTGACGAAGCTCAAGTCGCCGCCGAAATTTGTTCCAAGGCTGTCCTGGGCCACGGCTTGGAAATGGTTGGTTGTCCCGGCCGCCAGGCCGGTTATGCCCAGCGCCACCGCCTGCGCATCCGCCAAGCCCGGCGCCAAAGTGTTCGTGGCGCTGAAGCTCCCATAATTCGTCGTGGGACCATACTCAAAATAGACCGTCGCGGGGCCGCCATTGGGATTCACCGTGGCATTCAGCGTGGCATTGGTGGACGTCAACGCCGAGGCGGCCAGCGTCGTAACTTCGGGGGCGTTGGTCACCAAAGCAAAGTAGTCCATCACATTGGCGGCAAGATCCGGGTTGAGCGATTGGACACCGTTGGTCAGGGTGAGGTTGGTGAGCACAGTCCAAGTGAACAGCGGCGAAAGGTTGGTTGTGACAAGGACAATGTACTTGGAGCCGGGATTGCCGTAGAGGTTCAGGACAGGCTTGGAGCCGTTGGTGAGCGACTCCACGAGCATGGACGTGGTGGCGCTCGTGACGAAAGCCAAGTCGCCGCCGAAATTTGTCCCCGCACTGTTTTGGGCGACAGCTTGGAAATGGGTGGTTGTCCCAGGCGCCAGTCCGGTTATGGCCAGCGCCACCGCCTGCGCATCCACCAAGTCGGACGCCAAAGTGTTCGTGGCGCTGAAGCTCCCATAATTCGTCGTGGGACCATATTCAAAATAGACCATCGTGGCGCTGAGATCGGGGTTCACCGTGGCATTCAACGTGGCATTGGTGGGCGTGACCTCCGAGGCGGCCAGGGTCGTCACCGCGGGGGCGGCCTCCACCATCGTAAAAGTCAGGCTCCAGCCTCCGCTGATCGAGCCAGGGCCGACAAAGTCCGCATAATACTCCGACAAGCTCCAGGTTCCCTCGAGGGTCGTTCCAATGAAACCGGCCAGTTGGTTGGTGGTGTCCTCTTGATAAAGAGTGCTGTAGGACGGAAACGCATTGCCGCTCGTGCCGCTCGGTTGGTAGGTCCCGGTCGTGATGGCGCCACTGGGAAAAAGGCCGGCGCCATCCGCAATGGTAATGGTCGCGTCGCTGGCCGCTCCATTGCCCGCGTCGCACATCAAAGCCACCCCCTGGCCGGACGGGCCCGTGAGGAGAATTTCGATGCTAAAGGTCTGCGGATCGGTCAGTCCGTAAAGGGTGGCCGTCACGCTCTGCAACGCGCCGGGCAGGGCGGGAACCTGGATGGACGAGGGAAACGGGGTGGCGTCGGTAAAGCCGTCATTGATGGTGATGGCATTGGCGTTGGTAAAACTCAGGACCGTCGGGCTGCCGTCAGCGCCCGCCTTGCTCGGAAGCAGCAGTGCCAGCAGGCAGCCCAGGCCGATGGCGGTGGAAAGCTGGCGGCACGGGCGGGCCGGGAAGTTCCGCGAACCCGCAAACGAGACGGCTGTGCTGCCTATCGCAGGCGTCCCGCCCGCGGGTTCTGGCAGCGTCCCGCCGCCATTCCTGGTGGCAGTGTCAAAATGCGGTTGAGCCGGCGGCGTGCATCTTGCTGCCACCACCATGCGATTTGACAATTCCCTCGCCCCGCGAAGCGGGGAGAGGGCCAGGGAGAGGGGTTCGTTCCATCTAACGGTGGTTGTGCCAAGATGCGCCCGACCCGGCGTGTTTTGCTTAAAATTCATTGAAGGAATTGGATGGGTTCGCAGTCTAATGGGTTGACGGCTGAATGTGTTTAAAATATGCATCTCCAATAATGGAGTTATATAACACACCATCCAACGCCCGTCACGCGAAAACGGCGGTGCGGGAGGATTTGTGGCGTCGAGCCTGCGGCTCGAGATCGGCGCACAGCGCCGGCACTACAACAATTAAATTAGGGCACTGCCGGCGGGCGGGTTTGCCAAAGCCGCGAACAAGGCGTAAATTTTAATGGGACATAACGGTGACAGTGAACAACAATGAAAAAAGGATTTTTATGAGAACGCAACCGATGCTTTTTGGGACAGCCACCCTGGCAATTCTGCTGGCGGCGCTTTTTCTCACCGTGCCCGGACGCGCCAACGCGGCCGGCGGCGACTCTGCGGCGGCGCCTTCCCCAAGCCCTTCGCCCGGCGCGGCCGGCGCGACGCTCCCTTCCCTTCCCTCAGGCGTGAGCGAAGTGATGAAACTGTTCAAGGGCCGCATCCCGGACGACATTATTGTCAGTTACATCAAAAATTCGCGCGAGACGTTTTATCTCAGCGCGGACAACCTCATTGCTTTGCAGCAACAAGGCGTCTCAGGGCCGGTCCTGACGGCGATGATCCAACGCTATGGCGAATTGCAGCGGCAAGCCCCCATGACGGCGAGCGCCCAGGCGCAGGTGCCAGTGCCGTCACAGGCCCCGGTGCCGCAATACAATGCCTACACGGCGGAGGATCAGGCGGCGGCGGCCAACTACAACGCGGCCTTGCAGGCGCGGGCAAATGCCTACAATTACGCTTATGTTGCGCCCCCCAATTACGGGATTTACCCGGCCCCCGTCTATGTGGACCCCTACTATTACGATCCTTTTTATTACCCCTGGTATCCCTTCGGCGGGGTGGGGATCATTGATTTTGGCTTCGGCTATGGCGGCGGATTTGGACACGGCGGCTTTGGACATGGCGGCCTTGGACACGGCGGAGTGGGCGGCGGCGGTGGCGGACGCGGCGGCGGAATCGGCGGCGGTGGCGGACACGCCGGCGGCGGTGGCGGCCACCGCTAACCCGCATATTTCTTAGTTCCTGGGTGGCACGGGCGACTCGCCCGTCCCGCCGGGCCACTGGCCCGGCGGAAGCTGGAGGGCGACTTTTTGCAAAAACGCTGTGTCACAACTACGGTCCGTCACTCTTGGTTCCGGTCGGCGAATCACCCCCCAGTTCCCGGGCCTGCGCTATGTCCCGCTGGATTTGGTCACCTAGCGCAGCCAGGGAGGCATACTTCTCTTCCTCCCGCAACTTCTTGAGGAAGGCCAGTTCCACTTCCTCCCCGTAAATATCTCCCGCAAAATCCAGCAAGTGCGCCTCCACCTGGATCGGGGCCGCAACGGAATGGTAGGGCGGCGCTGCCGCGCCGCCCAAATGATCCGCTTCCCCCTTGTTTGCAGGCCCAACCGAAGTGTAGCGGCGGTCTATGACCGCCGCTGACCGTCGCGCCTCCCCTTGCATGGCAGGCCCAACGCCCGCCACCGTGGGCCGGCACCCAATGTTGACCGCGGCCACATAGCTCCGGCCCCGCACAAAGGCGCGCGCCGCATAGACCCCGGTGGGCGGCGCCAGCAACCCGGCCAGCTCAAGATTGGCCGTCGGAACCCCCATTCCACTCCCCACGCCGCTGCCTTTGATGATCCGTCCGCAAAGCGTATAAGGACGCCCCAGCATCTGGGCGGCTTGGGCGAACCGCCCGGCCCGCACCGCCGCCCGCACCCGGGTGCTGCTGACCGCCTGGCCGTCCAGGGAAACTTCCGCCAAGGCGTGGACGGCAAAGTTGAGTTCCTTTCCCAGCGCGTTGAGCAGGGCGACATTGCCGGAACGACCGCGCCCAAAGGCAAAGGCCCGGCCCACCGACAGACTCTGTAGCTTGCGGCAGTCCCGCGCCAAGCCGCCAATGAATTCCTCCCCTGTTTTCTCGCTGAAAGCCTTGTCAAAATGAATCACGCAGGCGGTGTCCGGCCCGAGCGCGGCAATGACGCGCATCTTTTTGGCCGGCGGATAAATGAGCGGCGGCACATGCGCGGGCGCCAGCACCGCGGCGGGGTGGCGGTCAAACGTGATCACCACCGAAATCCCGCCGTGCTGGGCGGCGTCCCCCACGGCTTGGCGGATGACCTGCTGGTGCCCCAGATGGACGCCGTCGAAAAGCCCGATGGCCAGGCAGACCGGGCGCGGGCCGGCCTTCAATTCAGCGGGCGCGTGGATGACGTTCATTTTTTGCCGCAGGCCCATTTCCGAGACGGAGCGCCGATGGATACCCTCCCAACCGCACTCCGTTCTTATGGCTCATAATTCCCACTATAAGCTCCGCGAAAGCCCCCCCGCAACAACCAATTTCCGTCCGCACTGTCCAAATTTGGAAGCGCACGCATCCTCGCCCGCATATTTCAAAGCGCCTGGGTGGCACGGGCGACTCGCCCGTCCCGCCGGGCCACTGGCCCGGCGGAATCTCTAATGCGACTCTTGGCAAAAGCGCTGCGCCAGAACTACAGTCCATCACTCTCGTCTCCGGTCGGCGAGTCGCCGACCGGCACAGGCGGGTCGCCTGTGCCACCCAACCAAAGCGGCGCCGGGTATGCAGTATCCGGTCAGAAACATAATACACCCCGCCCCCCCCGTTTGGAGCGAAGCGGCGGCATTCATTTTTCTGCCCCCATTTTTCTGACATTTCCTTCCCTTTGAAAATGTTTCCATCACACCCCTTGTCCGGTAGTGGTTTTTCTCAACGGCCGCGCCCTTCTTCTCCCTCTCCTCCACAAACTTGTGGAGGAGAGGGCCGGGGAGAGGAGGCTTCCAGTGAGTTCATAGGCAGGGAGATTCGTCCCATCCCAGGCCGCCAACGCAAGCTCAGAACAACCCCATCCGCCTGTAATCCTCCTCATCCCGTGGAAACGGCTGATCTTCCGTCCACCCCTCCTGTTTCAAATCAGCCATGATATGCAACCGCGCCGCCACCGCCGCTTGGTCCCCCCAAAGCTTGCGCGCCTGCTCAATCCCGGCAAGATGATGCCGCAGATCCCCGCCGCAATATATTCCTTGCAGTGGGCTTCCATTCGGCCCTCAATACTTTTCTACTATGAGTGCCGTCCCCAGAATGATGTTGGTTCTTGCCATCTGCCTTGTTCCGTGTGTGGTGGTTTCCAGATTGATTTGGCGGGAAAGGCGGCTCGATCTTTCCCGAAGGAAGGCCCCGTTTAAGGAATTACGTCGTCGCCCGCCAGGTGAAGCAATCCGACTTAAGCTGGCAGACTTCGATGACAAAATCTCCGACCTTTTCATGTGGCTCGTGGTACCGCCAGCTCTTGTTGCCACGAGCACGATAAATTTGCCGTCTTCCTCATGGATTTTTCTCGTGCTCCTCATTTTGCTTTCCATGGTCTTTACCGTCATCGTTGGGTCTAAGCTGCTCCGAATCATTCGCCAGCGTGGTGACTATCGCCTCGGTTTCGATGGAGAGAGGTATGTTGGCGAAGAGTTGAATGGTTTGCTCGCCAAAGGATTTCAGGTGTACCACGATGTTCCGTTCGACGGTTTCAACGTTGACCACGTGCTGGTCGGCCCGCCTGGGGTTTTTTCGGTGGAGACCAAGACGCGCCGAAAACCCATCGGTGAGGCAGGGAATGAAAAACACCGGGGCGAGTTCGATGGCGCGCGCCTCCGTTGGCCGTGGGGAACGGACACAGACGATCTTGAGCAAGCGGCCAGGAATGCCCAGACCCTGGCTCAGTGGTTGTCAGGCGCGGTCGCAGATCGCGTGCTGGTCACTGCGATCCTCACCTTGCCGGGGTGGATGGTGGATCGTAAAACCGCCTGCAAGTCTGTCCAAGTGTTGAACCCGAAGGAGATCATTAAGCTCGTTCATGGACAGCCGGAAAGCCTCAGCCAGAACCTCATCAAGCGCATCTGTTATCAACTGGACCAGAAGTGCAAGATAGAGGTCGAATGAAGCCAGTCTTAACGCAATCGAGGCCTCCCGGTCTTCACAGGCAGAGGAGGCTTCCACTGAGTTCATGGGCAGGGAGATAAGATGCCTTGTGCGCGATCACGATGTCGGCGCGCGTCAGCCGGGCCAGCAATTCCGGCGCGATGGCCGAAAAGTCGGGAGCGTCCTGAACATCAAACCTCGTCAAGCCATGACAGTTTTCCGTGAACTCCGGCAGAAACCAACCGTGCCCTTTTGGTGGCCGTACCAACCAATGGAGGGACTCTGTCAGGGTGCCATTCTCAAACACGGCAATCCCGGCGGCGCAAATGCTCGCGCGGGAACGATTGGCTGTTTCAAAGTCTATGCTCGTGATAGTCACGGCTTGAGCGAATCTTTTTGCCGTGTTTTGCGAGCGGCGTGAATGGGTGTTTGCACTGCTATTCACAAGAATTGCGCATTTCTGGCAAAATTCTTCCGCCTCTGTTTTCTCTGTTTGCACTGCTATTCACAAGAATTGCGCATTTCTGGCAAAGTTTTTCCGCCTCTGTTTTCTCTGTGTGCTCCTGTTCAAGTCCTTTGGTTGCGGCTGGCCGCGCTGGGTCTTGGCGACTCTTGCCCCGAAAGCTTTCGGGGTTGACCGTTGAAATGTCTTTTCTATCCGTGAAATCCGTGAAATCCGTGGTTCAATCCCTTTGGTTGCGGCTTGGCCCCGCTGCGTAAATGGCGGATTACTCAATAGGTTTTGCAGTTGCGAAATCTCTGAACGAACTTTTTCATCAGGAATTACAAACTCGGTCTTCGTGCCTAAATACAATCTTAAACCACGGCCCTTTATTTTCACCTGATGGATTTCAAAATCCGGGCATTGTATTTCCAGCCAAGACAGAAATTCGTCCAACACGTCAGTCCACACGCGCGGAACGTCGCCCAGACTAAATCCATACCATCCTTTGCCGACGCGGTAAGCCCATTTCGAGAACAGGATAACATCCGAGAGATAACTATCGAATCGCTTTCTCGGCCTTGCCCTTCTTTTTTTCAATTCTTTTTGGGCGAGAGCCAGCCGTTCTTTGTGTTTTTCTCTTAATCTTTCAACTATGCCAAAATGTTCAGTTTTCATATTTTATTGATTATGCCGCAAATTGAGCCAGCGTTCCCAGAACAATGCAGATGGAGGCTTTGGTCTGGGGCGTGAGCTTGCGGTCAACCAGATCGTCCTTTTGCAGTTTCCACACCAAATCGCAGGTCAGGTCATTGAAGCGAATCTCCACCTGGCATTGTGTCCCCAATCGTTGTCCCAACCATTCTTCACGGTAGGGTGAGACTCCGTCGAACCCTGACTTGGCCCCAGGAAAAACAAATCACAGCTCGACAGAGTCTCGCCCTACCGATTTTGAATGCTGAATTCCGCCCGGAGCCGGCTGAGGCGTTTTGGGCTTGTGCGCGGGTCCCACCCAAGACCAGCACAGAGGAACTCGTGCTTCTTTTCGCCCTTCAAGCCGAGGCGGAGGACTTCCTTGTCAAGATGGGGAAGTTTCTTGGCACGGCGCATCCGGTCGGCGAGGTTTTCGGCCAGCGCGGAGCCTTGTCGCCCAGGGACGCGCGCACGGTGGAGGCGGGCGATGGCCTCCCAGCGGATGTCCCGCTTCGGGTCAAACGACCAATAGGCGGGAATGTGGATCATCGTCCCGTAGGGCGTAATGTTGACGGCGAGTTTGAGCGGGAGCGGTTCATCGTTTTGCATGCCGTAGAGATTCCAGCGCAGGCAAAACGCATCGAACGCGGCGCGAAAAACCTCCTCCCGGCGGCGCAAGTTGACAGAAAACGACAGGCGCAGGTTGCGCTCGGCGCTCATGGTCCGGCGGATCACGCCCTTATGGTCGCGCCAGACTTGGACATTGAAGGAAGCCTTGATGCGCGCCCATTGGCGGCGCAGTTGCGGATCGGTGCTGATGGCGAGTTCGTTCTGGGCATATTTGGCCTGCGTTTTGACAAGGTTTTCGTAGTCGCCCTTCTGAACATGGAGTTCGTGGCCGGCCACAGCGGCGCAGATGGTTTCGTCCGGCGGCTCAGGCAGCAGTTCGATGAGGAGCCGGTGCCGGGAGTTCAGGCCTTTTCCCTTTTCCAGGGCAGCAAGGCAATCCGCCAGCACATCCTGGACATTATACGGCCAGAGCGTTGGCGGGACAAACATCCAGTCATAAAGCGCCCGCAGTTGTTGGGCAACCAGCCCGTCACGATTCCGGGTGGCGGCGTGATAACGCCGGAGAACCTCCTCGGCCCATTCCGCCCTGTCAAAAGCGCGGGCTTTGAGTTTTTTCAGGTCAAGATCGAGTGCCCTTGTCATGGTTCTTCTGTGAAGCCGAGCATATCCCGGCGCCCGGGCAAATCCAAGTGCCGCGAAGCCTCGCCCCCCCATATTTCATCCCAGATGGGTGGCACGGGCGACTCGCCCGTCCCGCCGGGCCACTGGCCCGGCGGAAAATCGCAGCCACCATTTTCCGAAAAAGCTGCGATCGGCTGCATGGTGTCCTGTCACATTCCGTTCGGCGAGTCGCCGAGCGGCACAGGCGGGTTGCCTGTCCCACCCACCGATGTCGGGCACAGGTATGAGAAATTTCCGGGTTAGATGTCGACGCCGGCGAGCACCAATCAGTAATCAGTGAGTCTGGCCTCCCCGAGAAGCCGCGGGATCAACCACTATGGGCATAAAACGATACGCAAGTGGCTAATGCTTAGGGCCTTGCAAAAATCTTCACTTTTTCGCATTTTTCCATTGACATCAATACTTATCAGCTATATAATTGCTCGCGTATGGTAAGAAACGAACGGACGGATGCAGAAAGGAGGAACACGAGATGCCCCTTCATGGCGGATTTAACGCATAGGCGCGAGGTCGCGGCCAGCCAACAGCGAATCCGGAATTGCCCGCCGATCACCCAGAGATTTTACCACGGATGGCACGGATGGAAGTCGTGCCGCCCGAATCAGTTTCCGATCCGTGAAATCCGTGAAATCCGTTGTCCCATTCCTTTGATTGCGGCTTGCCGCGCTGCATCTTTGCGTTGGTTTCTTCACACGCATCGCCGATTGGTGAGATGGCGACTGGACGAAGACGGGTGTTCCGATCCTGCCCCTTCCCAATTTCCGGCGTCCTCCGATCTCGATTTTCCCAATTTCTGCTTTCCCGGCAGATGGCGGGTGGTGCGCGATCCCTCGATTCGAGATATTTCGAGATATTTCGAGATAATTTGAGTTATTTTGAGTTATTTTGACTTCCCGGCCCCACGGCTATACCCATGCACCCAACAGCATTTCCCATGAAATTCGTTAAATCTTCATCCGCCCGGACGCGCCCATTGGCGTCATCTCGCAGACCAAAACCAGCCCTTTTCAGTCCAGCCCCAGCCGTCCCAATAAAGGTTAATAAAGGTCAATAAAGGTTAATAAAGGTAAAAAAAATAAGTTTTTATGACTCCGCATGACAAAAAATGGCTGGTTCGGGATGTCTGCAACCCCGGCTTTTGCAAGCAACGCAAGCTGGCATCCAAAACTCCCGAGATTTCACTATTCACCATTCTCGATTCACTATTCCGCCGCACCCCGGTCAAACCCTGTCAAAGCCAGTCAAACCACTTCTTTGGACCACCACGTCCGCCACTCCATCACTCCATCACTCCAAGACCCCGCCTTTTATTATTTCGCGTTGGGGATTTCTCATTTAACTTTTTCAGCCGTGGTTGAAACTCGCTCATTGCGCATCGTGCAAATCACGCCCGGCGCCGGCAAAATGTTCTGCGGCGCCTGTCTGCGTGACAACGCCCTGGTCGCCGCCCTGCGCCGCCTGGGGCACGCGGCGACCATGATGCCGCTTTACGTGCCGCTCACGCTCGACGAAGCGGACCAGAGCGCCGGCGCGCCGCTTTTTTACGGCGGCATCAATGTCTTTCTGGAGCAGCACTCGGCCTTGTTCCGGCATGCCCCGCCATGGCTGCATCGCTGGCTGGCCGCGCCCGCTTTGTTGAACCTGGCGGCCGGCCCCGCCACCCGCACCCGCCCGGAACACCTGGGCCCCATCACCCTCTCCATGCTGCGCGGCGAGGAGGGCCGGCAAGCCCGCGAACTGGACGAGTTGATCGGCTGGTTGCGCCACGAGAAACCCGACGTCATCTGCCTCTCCAATGCCCTCCTCATCGGCCTGACGCGCCGGTTGCGCTCCGAGTTGCGCGTCCCGGTGATTTGCACCTTGCAAGGCGAGGACTGGTTTCTGGATTCATTGCCGGCCGGGGCGCGCGAGCAGGCCTGGCAAATCGTGGCGGAGCGGGCCGCCGAAGCGGACCTCTTCATCGCACCCAGCCGCTATTTCGCCGACTTGATGCAGAAGCGCCTCCGACTTCCCCAAGAGCGCGTGCATGTCGTCTTCAACGGCATCAACCTTGAAGGTTTTTCCCCTAATCCGCAATCCGCAGAGGGTAGTCGAACTTCGACCAATCCGCAATTCCCCACCCTGGGCTACTTTGCCCGCATGAGCCGCGAAAAAGGGCTGGAACAACTGGTCGCCGCCTTCCTCCTTCTAAAGAAGCGCGCGCGCGTCAAGAATTTGAAGCTCCGCGTTGGCGGCAGTTGCGGACCGGCGGACCAGGTGGTGGTGGTTGAGTTGCGGGACCGTCTGGAGAAAGCGGGCGTGGGGGGCGATGTTGACTTTGTCCCCAACCCCTCCCGCGCCGCCAAGCTGGAGTTTCTTCGGTCCCTCTCCGTTTTTTCCGTGCCGGCCACTTACCACGAGGCCTTTGGCCTCTACCTGATTGAGGCGCTCGCCTCGGGCGTCCCCGTCGTGCAACCCGCCCATTCCGCCTTCCCGGAAATCGTTCAAGCCACCGGCGGCGGCCTGCTCTGCGACGCCCATGATCTGAACGCGCTGGCCGACGCCCTCGAGTCGTTGCTCCTGGACCCCGCCCGCGCGCGCGCCCTGGGAGAGACCGGTCGCCGGGCCGTCGCCGAAAAATTCAACGTCGAAACCATGGCCCGGGAGGTCGCCGCCCTCTGCGCCGGGGCCATCCGGTCATTTTCCAACTCGTAAAATTCCGGTCGCACGCTACTTTCCGTTTATGCCTTACGAATTCAAAACGATCCGCCACGTCGAATTCTCCGAAACCGACATGGCCGGGCTGATGCACTTTTCCAACTATTTCCGCTACATGGAAACGGTCGAGCAGAGCTTTCTCCGTTCGCTGGGCTTGTCCGTCTTCAGAAGCGGCGACCCGCCGGTGAGCTGGCCGCGCGTCCATGCCGAATGCGATTACAAAAGGCCGCTCTATTTCGAGGACAAGGTGGAAATTCATCTCCTCGTTGCCGAAAAGAAGCCCAAGTCCCTCACCTACGTTTTCAAGTTCCGCAAACTCAACGCCGCTCCGCCCGTGCCAGTCGCGCGCGGCGCTCTCACCGTTGTCTGTGTCAAGCATGAGGCGGAGGGCGGCATGGCCGCCTGCTCCATTCCCAAACTCGCCCATGACAGAATCCAGACCGCGCCATTAGAGTTGCTACAACTGCCATGAAGATTACTGATTCCTGGTCCTGAGCTGCGACTGGAAGGCCTGGGCCTGCTCGGATATATCGTGAAACTCTTGATAAGCCAGCTTGTAGGCCTCGGCCTGTCGGTCATCGGTGAAACCGAGGTCCCGCGTGGCGGGGCGGTATTGCCAATGGCCCCAGGACTCATTGAGCGCCTGCACCACCCGCAAGAGGGCCTCGGCCTGGCGCACCTGCGTCTGGCGCAGGGCGATGATGGTGGGATTCACCGCGTCCAAGGTCCCCATAAATTGTTGCCACTCTGCTTCCCGCGCCGCCGGGGACAACTGGTGTTTTCGCAATTCCTGCCGGTAAATTTCCGGCGTGTTTTTGGCGAACTCCAGCAAGTCTTTGGCGGCGCTAATCAAATGGCGCACGGCCTTCGCGCGCGCCTGCAATTCCCCCTGGCTTTTTACCAGGGCCATTTCCAGGACCGGGGGATTGGTCAGCGGCGCCCACGCGGCATCATATCTTTTTTGCAGCGCCCGCAAGGCGGCGGCGAAATTCTGGCTGGCATTGGCCGCCAGGGCCTTTTCCAGCGCCGCGCCGCCGCCGACAATGGCCGTCAACTGCCGCGCCTCAAGCTCGGCCGCCGTGTCCCTTTCCCGCGCCGCTCGCCGCGCGTCAGAAACCAGGGAACAGGCCAGCCACAGCATGAGGGCCAGCAACACTCCGCGGAGAACCCATCTCATTTTCCCCCCACCCGGAAAGCCAGTTTCGCCCGGATGTCATCCGACGCCGCCCCCACCAAAATCTCATAATCCCCCGCCTCCACCACATATTGTTTGTTGACAGTGTCCCAATAACGAAACTGCCTGACCGGCACCGGCACGTCCACATGGGCGGTTTGCTTGGCGGCCACCGGCACGCGCTGAAATCCGCACAGCGCCTCCAGCGGCTGGGCGACGGCCGATTTGACATGGCGGAAATAGACCTGCACCACTTCATCGCCATCCCGGGCGCCGGTGTTGGCCACATCCACCTTCACATGCAGCGTGTCATTCGTATTGACTTGCGTCTTGTCCAGTTGCGCGGCGTCATATTTGAACTGGGTGTAGCTCAAGCCGTGCCCGAAGGCGAACAACGGTTTGCCCGTGAAATAGCGGTAGGTGCGGTTGGACATGGAGTAATCGAGGAACGACGGCAGGTCGGCGGTCGCCCGGTAAAATGTGACCGGGAGCCTGCCCGCCGGGTTGACGTCGCCGAACAAGACTTCCGCGACGGCCCGGCCCCCTTCCTGGCCGGGATACCAGGCCTGGACAATGGCGGAAATATTTTCCGCCTCCCACGGCATGGCCATGGCGCTGCCGCTGCAATTGACAAAGACCAGCGGCTTGCCCGTGGCCCGCAACGCTTTCAGGAACTCCGTCTGCACCGGCGGCAATTCAATGCGCAAGCGGTCCCCGCCATAAAACCCCTCATACGGCACCTGCATTTGCTCTCGTTCCAGGTCCGCGCTAATGCCGCCAACGTAAATAATGGCGTCCACCGTTTTCGCCAGGTCCAGCGCTTTGCTCCGCACCTGCTGATAGAGCGCCTGGTTCGTGTCGCCAAGGAGCAGGGCCAGCGGGCAGCCGGCGGCAAAATAAACCTGCGTGTTGGTGCCCAGCAGATTCTGCACGCCGTGGGCGAAGGTAACCGGCTGCGACGGCTCGCCATTGTAATTGCCCCAGAGGACCCCCACGTAGTTGGCATTGACGCCCAGCACGGCGATCTTCTTGATCTTCGTCCGGTCCAGAGGCAGCAAACCATCATTCTTCAACAGCACGACCGACTCGCGCGCCATGCGCAAGGCGAGCACGTCATTCTCCGGCGTGTCGTAGGCCGTGGCCGGAATTTTGGCGTAGGGCACCAGGGCGGGCGGATCAAACATCCCCAGGCGGAATCGCGATTCCAGCAAGCGCTCCGCCGCCGTGTCCAGGTCCGCTTCCGTGATCAGCCGGTCCCGCACCGCGTTCGTCAAGGTCAGGTACTCAAATCCGCAACAAAGATCGCATCCGGTCTTCACCGCCGTGGCGGCGGCCGCCTCGTACGTCGGCGAAAAACCGTGGCCATAGGGAGGTTTTTCAAAAAAGTCGGCGATGGCCCCGCAATCCGACACGACATGGCCGGTGAACCCCCACTGCTCGCGCAGCAAATGGACCAGCAAGAGGGGGCTGGCGCAGGCGGGCGTGCCCCAAAGCCGGTTGTAAGCGCCCATGACGATGCCGGCGTGGCCTTCGCGTACCGCCGCTTCGAAGTGCGGAAGATAGACCTCGTAAAAATCCCGTTCCGACGGTTCCGCGTCGAAACTGTGCCGTCCCACTTCCGGTCCGCTATGCACGGCGAAATGTTTGGCGGTGGCGATGGTCTTGAAGTACTTCGGATCATCGCCCTGCAATCCCTGGATGAACGCCACGACCATCCGCCCGGTGAGAAAAGTGTCTTCCCCGTAAGTCTCCTGCCCGCGGCCCCAGCGCGGGTCGCGAAAGATATTGATGTTCGGGTCCCACAGCGTCAGCCCGGTGTAGATCGTGCTGTCGCCATTGTGTTTGTCCGCGTATTCGCGGTGCTTGGCGCGCGCTTCCGTGGCAACGACATCCCCAATCGTGTGCAACAAGGCCGGGTCGAAGCTGGCCGCCATGCCGATGGATTGGGGGAAAACGGTCGCGATGCCGTTGCGCCCGATGCCGTGCAGGCAATCACTCCAATAATTGTAAGCCGGCAGCCCCAAGCGCGGAATGGCCGGCGCTTCATTGCAAATCTGCCGCGCCTTCTCCTCCAGCGTCATCCGTCCCACCAGATCGCGCGCGCGCGCCTCCAGCGGCTGGGCCGGGTCCCTCCAGAGGGGCGGCTTTTCCGCGCCGCCTTCAGCCGCCGTGGCCGGCGGGACGCAGAACAGGATTGCCAAAAGCGGGGCGAAAACAAAAAGCCGCGGGATGGATGCCATCCTCATTCGGTCATGTCCGGTTGAATCAATGCACAAGCTCACTCTGCCCAAGCGTGCTCCTTTCCCGCCCTGCCGTCAATCTGGGAAAACAGGGAAAAACAGGCGCGTTTTTCCCGCTTGACCTACATAGCCTCACAATGTAGTGTATCGCCATGATCACCAAAGAACTTGTGGCGGCCTCGACCGAGCCGATGATTCTGTCCCTCCTTTCCGGGGGCGAGAGCTACGGTTATGCCCTGATCCAGGAAGTGAAACGCCTGTCCGGGGACAAGATCGAATGGGCGGACGGGATGCTTTATCCCGTGCTGCATCGCATGGAAAACGAGGGCTGGATTGCGTCGCGCTGGGGCGAAGCGGAGAATGGGCGCAAGCGCAAATACTATTCGCTCAAGAAGGATGGCAAAAAGGCCTTGAACGACCAGCGCGAGCAGTGGCTCGCCGTTTCAAAAGTGTTCAAGCAACTGTGGAAGGAACAATATGTTTAATCTCGAGCAGACCATTGCGGAATGGCGGCGGCAGATGCGGGCGGCGGGCATCAAAACGCCCGTGCCGCTGGAGGAACTGGAGATTCATCTGCGCGACGAAATCGACCAGCAAATGAAATCAGGCTTGGCCGAACAGGAGGCTTTCAACTCCGGCGTCCAGAAAATGGGGCAGGCCCATGCACTACAGAACGAGTTTAAGAAGGTTGGAGAAACAAAAATTCTAAATAAATATGTTATGAAAAAGTTCATCCACGGGATCATTCTGGCGGTCTTCGGATTCGGCTGCCTGTTCGTTTGGGGCATCCTTTCGCTGGCTCCGGCGGTCAGGCGCGCAGACCCGATGCTGCCAGCTTTCACCGTCTTTTGCATCAGCCTCCGGCCAGTGCTGATAGCGTTGCCTGCTTTGGCGGCGGCCTATTGTGTCTGGGTTTGGTTTCGCAAGGCAGACCGAGTCCCGTCGTGGGTGGGCTTTTTCGCGGCGGCGATGGGAGTTCTGGTGGTGGTGACGCTGCCAGCGATGGTGGCGGCGTATTTGCCGTTGCTCTTGGCCGTCAATAATTTGGCGGGGAAGTGACACCGAGGCCGGCCGGGGAATAATCCGGCGGTCATAGACGGCCGCTACAGGCCCGATGCCGTTCGGCGGGCGGGAGGGGGCGGGCCGGCGGCGGGTTCTGTCAAGAATTGCATCCATTTTTCCGCCTCCCTGGGGCTGGGGTCGAAGGGGTTGAGCAGATGCAGGGCGTGGCCGCCTTCAATGCCGATGATTTCCCAGTCAATATAATAGGAGCACGGTTCGTTCTGAAGAAGGCGCATGACGCGCGAGCGGGCGCAGGCGCGGGTGTTGGCCGGGGCCTGCAAGGCGGCGCGCGCGGCGTCCTGGAAGGGAACGTCCCACGGCGGAGGGGTGCGGGCCACAGCCAGCCCCAGGCTGCGCCCAGGATCAATCTGGTGATACTCCAGGTCCTGTGACTTGAGCCAGGGATGGTTCCAGGAGATTTTTTCCCGGTCGCAGAACAGTTGCAGCAACCACCGCTTGGTAATCCAGTCCACCCGGCCCACCAGCGCCGCCGGATCGGCGGCCAGCGCGGCCAGCGTTTCCTCCCACAAGGAGAGGAGCATATCGGTTTCGGGGTCGCGCCCGCCCAATTCCTGGCGCGCCGCGCGGTAAAACTGCTGGAGGACGGCGACGGCCTCGACACAGCGGCCGTCGGAAAGCCGGGCCAGCCACGGGCCGTCGGGCTGGCGGGAGAACTGGCGGAAGGCGGCCACGGGGTCGTCAAGTATAACTTTGGGCAGGCAGTTCATCTCCAGCAAATCCAAGGCCAGGGAGGTGGTGCCGACCTTGAGGAGGAGGCTGGCGGGCAGGACGTTGGTGTCGCCATGAAGCAGGTGGAGACGGCGGTATTTGCGGGCGTCGGCCAGCGGTTCGTCCCGGGTGTTGATGATGGCGCGGTTGAATTGCACCCATTCAAAGAGGTCGTTGTTAATATAATCGGCGCGCTGGCTGACTTGAAAGGCGGCGCCGGGGCCGGGCCGGGACCATTCGCCGCGGGCTTCCGCCGCCACGGTGGCGCCGACGCGCCCGGCGCTGGTGTAGAGCATGCGCAAGGTCAAAAAGGCGAGCAGGGAGTGGAGGTTAGTCTCGGTCAGCGGGGCGGCGCGGCGGACGAGGTAATTCTCATGGCAGCCGAAGGTGGCGCCGGAATAGTGGTCCACGTTGTTGCGGATGAAACTGACTTTCTCCTCCATCCCCGTCCCCCGGACCGCCTGGAGGAGAATGGCGTCGCCCGCCTGGTCGTGGCGCAAGACATCCAGCAGGTTCAGACACTCGGGCGTGCAGTACTCCAGGTGGCCCATGTCAATGTAGCAGCGCCCGCCGTTAAAGAGAAAACCCCCGTTGCCGGCCGGTTCGTCCCAATCGCGCTGATGCACGTCAATCAATCCGAATCGCTGCCCGTGGAAAATCCAGTTGCGCGCGCGGGCGATGGCGGCGGGCACGCCCGGATCGTCTGCTGAGAGGCAGCCGTACTCCGTTTCCAAGCCAACGATGCGGTTCATCTTACAATTGCGGATTGCGGATTGCGGATTGCGGATTTCATGGAATTTTGAATGTTGAATTTTGAATTGGGAAAGGGGGAGGTTTTCAATTCACTATTCTCAATTCACAATTCACCATTCTCATAAGCCCAGCTCTGACAGCGTGAGCGGCTGGTAGCGGGCCGGACGGGGGCCGTGGCGCGCCAGCCAGCCGATTTCGACCGTCTTGCCCCGGACCGCCTCGCGCCAGCCAGCCTGGCGCTGGGCCGCGTCGGGAACGGATTCGGCCAGCCATTTGTTTTGCACCTGGCACCACCAAGCCTGCAAAAGCAGGTCCACAATTTCCGGCCGGCTGGTTTTGTCCCGCAGCGTTTCATTCAACCAGTTCTGGCCGGCGGACTCCGCTTCCGGCTGGCTGGCGGCCATGGCGGCGCCGCCGGATTGGACTTGAAAAGCGCCGTCGAAGTGCAAGCGAAAGAGCAAATCCTGGCCCGGCTCGGCGCCCAATTCGGCCAGGAGCAATTCCACCAAAAAGGGCGCGGTGAAGATCTGGTCAAACTGGGTCTTCAATTGCGGGCTAAGCCCGAAACCAATCAGCCGCCGCAAACTGACGTCTTCCGCCGCGCGGGTAAAAGCCTCCAGATGCGCGGCGTCAATCGCCGCCTGCCGCACCTTTTCTATGTCCGCCGGATGCCCCAGCCCGGCCAGGGCGTGACGATCGTACAATTCAAACACTTTGGACTGGCCGCCGCCCACGCCGAGCAAAAGAATGCCGTCCGGCAAACTGACGGCAAAAACGGGCGAGCCGCCCTTGAGTTGGTCGCGCACATATTCGCGGCGATTGGCCATCGCCTCCAGCCAGCGGTAAGGTTCTTCAGTCATGCAGGAACTCCTTTTGCTGCTGGTCGGTGACGATTTCCACGCCGGCGGGTTTGAGCAGTTTGATGGTGGCGAAGGTTTCGGTGGCCGGGTTGACCCCGCCGGTGGCGGCATCGAATTCCGAGGCGGTGATGAGGAGGGCCAGGGCAAACCGCACCGCCTCGCGCAAATTCATTTGCGACGGCTTGGCGCTGCCGTGCCGCTCCTGAAAGCTCAACACGCTGCGGATGGTGCCCGAGCCGGAGCCGGAAGCGGCATAACCGACGGCCTGGAATTGCGCGCCGAGCGGATCGTAAAAATAAATGCGCGCCTGGGGCGGCGCAACGCCGTGATCCACGCCGGCAAACAGGGGCACGACCACGCCCACGCCTTGCAAGGTCATGGGCAGATTGTCCCGCAACAAGCGGGCGAGCGCCCGCACGCGCGCCGGCAAACTCAGCGGCTGCAACTGGCTGCGCCGGTAATACTCGAAGGAGGTTTGCAGCACGCGCGCCATCTCAAAGGCGGTCGCGGGCACGCCGGCCACCGCCAGGAGGGAAGTGGAGTCCACTTCGATGATCTTTTCCACCCGGTCGGTGACGATGACATTGCCCGCGGTGGCGCGGCGGTCGCCGGCCATGAGCACGCCCTCGGCGTAATGGAAGGCGAAGACGGTGGTGGCCTGGGTTTGAACCGGCGCGCCGTGGGCCGGGGCGGCGTCCCCCGGCAGGAGCTTGCGCTCGGCCAGAAGAGAAAGGAAGTCGCCGGCAATTTTGGTGTCGCTCATTGCCCCGTGCGTTGGCGGTAACGTTTGGCCTGGTCGGGGTCCACCTTGCGCATGCGTTTGAGCAATTCCTCGGTGTCGGGCTTTTCGACTTTTGGCGCGCTGGGTCCATCGCCGCCGCCTCCGCTGCCCGGAGCGACCGGCCGGTTCTTCTGAGCTTGGTCAGGCATGGGCATAATATAGCGCGAAAATAGAATTTCGCAAAAGAGGGGCTTCGCCTCCCCGACAGGCGGTTTGTTTCCCCTTGGAGTCAAAGCGCCATTTATGGTTTGACTGGGTTTGACTGGGTTTGACCAGGGGGCGGAATAGTGAATTGAGAATGGTTCCTCCGTCGCTCCGCCTCGCGGAGCTATGGAGGACGGGGAATAGTGAATTGCCAGGATTTCTGAAAAACATGACAGCGTTGAGTCCGAAAGCTGGGGTGGAAGCTCCACGAACCAGCCATTTTTTGCCATGTCGCGACAAAAAACTTATTTTTTTACCTTTATTCACCTTTATTCACCTTTATTGCGGGGGCTGGGGGCTGGACTGAAAAGGGCTGGTGTTGGTCCGGGAGATGACGCCAATAGGCGCGTCCGGGCGGATGAAGATTTAACGAATTTCATGGGAAATGCTGTTGGGTGCATGGGTGTAGCCGTGGGGCCGGGAAGTCAAATTATCTCAAATTCACCTTGATTGGCTGGCTCGGAGCATGGGGTTTGCCGGCAGGATGAGGGAGGCTGGAGACGGGGATCAAACGCCCTGCTTGGGGATATCCCCGCGCCCCCGGCAGCGGCGGCGGGCGCATCCTGCCGAATGGGGCCTGGGACTGTGCCTTCATTTCTCACGCGGGCGATGAGACCATAGGTTCTAAATTATGTCAAGCTCTAAACAGAAAAAAAGTGAATGCAGGCGATCTGTTTTAGCTAAGTCCTTGGCGGACAGGATTTTGGAGAGGCAGGACAGGATCCTGCAGGGCGAGGGCAGGGCAACGATTGTCAGGGAACGTGAATTCCGTAGGCATATTATGGCCGAAGCAGGCGTCATTCCGTGATCATGTGAATGGCCACGATGGCCAGGATGCCTCCGGAGATCAGAGTAGCCCCGGCGATGAGCAGGGCCGCCGCATGTGCGCGGACAGTGGCGAGCGTCTCCAGCGCGGCCTGCCGAAGCGCCGCTTCGCTACGCCAGCTCCGCAGCAGGGTGGCGCCGCCGATGACGAATGCCGCTAACGGCAGCGCAATGAGGAAAACATCGAGGCCAAGGATGGTGCGGGCGCTGAACCACTCGACCAGACGCCGGGCGGTTTGCGCCGGTTCATAAGGCGCCGGCTGAATGTTCCGCACGAAAAGCGCGGTCATGAAAAGCGCGGCAGGGAAGACGAGGAACAACTCCATGATGGCGATGGCGCGGTTGATCTTATTCATGCTTACTTTGTAATGCAAAGCGTACGTCATGTCAAACAGGATGTTTCACGGAGAACCAGCCGTGAAAACGCTGCGGATGAACCACGCGACGGTTCTACGGTCTGGCTGCCTGACGCCGGGATCTCCCGTGGGCCAAGCCGATGGCGGTGCCAATGATGGTGAAAGTCATCCAAACCACATAATTGGGAAACCAAGCAGACCACCATTGATCCGAGAAAAAAACCGAGGAGCTTCTGTGAAAGACAAACCGCCCGGCCAAATTCAGAAGGAGTGTGCTGGCCAACGCGAGGGGGCAAAAGCATAACCAGGCGTGGCCGAACGCTCCGCAAGTTTTCTTGAATTCGCCTTTGAGCTTGCCGGCATGACCGAGCCGCCGGACCGAATTCGCAAAGGCTTGTGGCGCGTTTAATCCCGCTTGCATCTGTTGTTCTACGTCGTCGCGCAGGTGACTTTCCAGTTCTTCCAGCGGGACGGGAGTTTTGATGCCGGCAGCCAGCATTTGTTTGCGCCATGCGGCGATTGATTGTTCGAGGTCAAACATAGTATGGCGAAACCATACATGGCGTTGCCATGTATGTCAAGCGGGAAAAAGACCTTGAACATGGCGGATGATCCGGTGGCGGGTCCGCCCGGCATTCCCGAAGGGCGGAATTTCAAATTCTCCAACATCCGCGTGGCGTGGCAGGCTCGCCAAGGGATCATCGCCGTCCGCTCCGCCGCGCTGGCAATCCCGACGGGATTGCAATCATCCAGCCCAAGGTTGCGAGGCACGAGCTACCTTGGGTCAATGTCCAACGAAATTCCGCAACCCTGACAGGGTTGGATCAATCGCGAAGATGCAATTCTTCGCGCAGAGGGTTGTCGTGGAGAAATGGACGGCGGTCTTTCGTCGAGAAGACGGTATGCACCAGATTTTTTGCGAGTGATTGCGGCATGGCGTCATGATGCTTAATTCCGGGGATTGATTCAACCCTTTCCGGGTTGATGATCTTCTTGTTCCTTCCCCCAGGGTAGCTCGTTCCTCGCAACCCTGGGCTGAGTGATTTTATCCCTTTGGGATAATAAACTGAACAGTTTGCCGATTTGATTTTTCTTGCCCACTTCCCAAAGGCTGATGGCGGAGAGGCCAGACCTGCGTTATGCCCACGGCTGGCTCCCGAGGGGCCGGATGAGATGGTGGAAACCTCCTCTCCCCGGCCCTCTCCTCCACAAGTGTGTGGAGGAGAGGGAGAACGCGCCGGTGATTTCCCTTGATGCGCGAGCCGCGCCTTATCCCTGACAGGAGCAGACCAGGTTCCGGTCGCCATAGACGTTGTCCACCCTGGCCGCGGCAGGCCAGAATTTGTGGAGGCGGGTCCAGGGGGCGGGGTAGGCGGCTTGCTCGCGGGAATAGGGGCGGTTCCATGGGCCGCAGATGACCGCTTCGGCGGTGTGGGGGGCGTTTTTGAGGAGGTTGTTTTGCGGGTCGCTTTGGCCGGATTCGACGGCCTGAATTTCGCCGTGGATGGCGATGAGGGCGTCGCAGAACCGGTCCAGTTCCTCCAGGGATTCGCTCTCGGTCGGCTCAATCATCATGGTGCCCGGCACCGGGAAGGAAATGGTGGGGGCGTGAAAGCCGTAGTCCATCAGGCGCTTGGCCGCGTCCTCCACAGTCACGCTTTTGAAGCGGCGGAAGTCAACAATACATTCGTGGGCGACGAAGCCGTTTTTGCCTTTGAAGAGCACGGGGAAAAAGGGATGGAGGCGGCGGGCGACATGGTTGGCGTTGAGGATGGCGGCCTGGGCGGCCCGGGCCAGGCCGGCCCCGCCCATAAGCGCGATATAGACCCACGGGATCACCAGAATGGCGGCGCTGCCCCACGGCGCGGCGGAAACAGCGCCGATGGGGTCTTCGCCGCCCAGATTGACCAGGGGGTGGCCGGGCAGGAATTCGGCCAGGTGTTCGGCGACGCAGATCGGCCCCATGCCGGGTCCGCCGCCCCCGTGCGGAATGCAGAAAGTCTTGTGGAGGTTGAGATGGCAAACGTCGGCCCCGATGTCGGCCGGACGGCAGAGGCCGGTTTGCGCGTTCATGTTCGCGCCGTCCATATAGACCTGGCCGCCGCAGTCGTGGACCATTTTGCAAATCTCGACAATGCCCTCCTCGAAGACGCCGTGAGTGGAAGGATAGGTGACCATGAGGGCGGCGAGCTCGCCGGGGCGGGCCAAGGCCCGGGCGCGCAAATCCGCGAGGTCAATGTTGCCCTGGGTGTCGCAGGCGACGGGGACGATTTTCAAACCGGCCATGGCCGCGCTGGCCGGGTTGGTGCCGTGGGCGGAGGCGGGAATGAGGCAGATATTGCGGCCGGCCTGGCCGCGTGTTTCGTGGTATTTGCGGATGACGAGCAGGCCGGCGTATTCGCCCTGCGCGCCGGAATTGGGCTGGAGGGAAACGGCGGCAAAACCGGTGATCTCGGCCAGCCATTCCTCGAGTTGCCGGAAAAGGGCCTGCCAGCCGCGCGTCTGGCGCAAGGGGGCGAAGGGATGAAGGCGGGCCAGTTCCGGCCAGGAGAGCGGCAGCATTTCCGCCGTGCCGTTGAGCTTCATGGTGCAGGAGCCGAGCGGGATCATGGAAGTCGTCAACGATAAATCCCGCGCTTCCAGCCGGCGGATGTAGCGCAGCATTTCCGTTTCCGAATGGTGACGGTTGAAAACCGCCTGGCGCAAAAACGGGGTGGCGCGCGCCAGCGGAGCGGGGTAGCCCGGCGCAACCCCGGCGGCCAGCCCAGCAGGCGAAAAAGCGGGCGGCTGGCCGCCGTTGAACACGGCCAGGATGCCGGCGACGTCCTTTTCCGCCGTCGTTTCATCGAGCGAGATGCCGACGGCGCGCGAGTCAAACACACGGAAATTCATGCGGCGCGCCTCGGCCAATTTGATGATTTCGGCGCTGCGTTCGCCGCCGAGGCCGATCCTGAGGGTGTCGAAGAACAGCCCGCTGCCGGGGCGGCCGACTTCCAGGCCGAGTTGCGCCAGCCCTTTAGCCAGGGTCGCTGTCAAGAAATAAATGCGGCGGGCGATGTTCGCCAGTCCCTCCGGCCCGTGATAAACGGCGTACATGGAAGCCATGCAGGCGAGCAGGGCCTGGGCGGTGCAGACGTTGCTGGTGGCTTTTTCCCGGCGGATGTGTTGCTCGCGCGTTTGCAGGGCCAGGCGCAGGGCGGGGCGGCCCTGGGCGTCTTTCGATTGCCCGACCAGGCGGCCGGGGATCAACCGTTTGCAGGCGTCGCTCGCGGCAAAATAGCCGGCGTGAGGGCCGCCGTAGCCGAGGGGAACGCCGAAACGTTGCGCGCTGCCCACCGCCACGTCCGCGCCGAATTCCCCCGGCGGGCGCAACAGGGTGAGCGCCAGCAAATCGGCCGCCACCACGAGCAAGGCCCCGGCGGCGCGGGCCTGGCGGGCAAAATTCTCGTAATCGAAAATCGCGCCGTCCGTGGCCGGATATTGCACCAGCGCGCCAAAAACTTGGTCGCTGAATTGAAAGGTTTCGTGATCGCCCACGATGATTTCAATCCCCAGCGGACGGGCCCGTGTCCGCACCACTTCGATGGTTTGCGGGTGGCACCCTTGCGAGACAAAGAAGGCGGCGCGCTCCGGTTTGGCGTTATGGCACAAGTGCAGGGCCTCGGCGGCGGCGGTGGCCTCGTCCAGGAGGGAGGCATTGGCGATGGGCAGGGCGGTCAACTCGCTGATGAGGGTCTGGAAGTTGAAGAGCGCCTCCAGCCGGCCCTGGGAAATCTCCGCCTGATAGGGCGTGTAGGGCGTGTACCAGCCGGGATTTTCCAGAATGTTGCGCTGGATGACCGGCGGGGTGAAGCAATCCGAATAGCCCATGCCGATGAAGGAACGGAACACCTGGTTTTGGCCGGCGATGGCGCGCAATTCGGCCAGGACCGCCTGTTCGCTCCGGCCCTCCGGCAGGTCCAGCGGGCGGGTAAGGCGAATTTGCGGCGGGACGACCTGGGCGATAAAAGAATCCAGGCCGTCAAAACCAAGCCCGTCCAGCATCTGCGCCGTTTCCTCCGCGCTGGGGCCGATATGGCGGTGAACGAACGAATCGGCGGGGGCGGAAGAAAAGGAGGCGCTGCCCGCGGCGGCGGCGGGCGCGGCGGGCGGTAGAGAATGGGCCAACGAGTCTGACATCCCGCGAAGTTAGAATGAGCGGACCGCAAAGCAAGCGCGTTTTGAGGATTTTATGAGGGATTGGAATGGGCACTTGATATGGCGGGCCATCTGTGCGAATATGGGTTGCCATATTATGAAGACGACCATTGAGATTTCAGATGACCTGTTTGCGCGTACGCAGCGCCTTGCCCGAAAGGAAAAAACCACCTTGCGCGCGTTGACCGAGGCCGGGCTCCTCCATGTGTTAAAGGAGAAGCAGGCCAAAACCACAAAGTGGAAGTGGAAACCCAGAACTTTTCATGGGGGAGGCCTGACGGATGAGTTCAAGAACGCCGGCTGGGACAAAATTCGCGACGAAATCTACCGGGGCCACGGGGCATGATTGCGCTGGACACGAACCTTCTGGTGTACGCCCACCGTGGCGAATCACAGTTCCATTTGCTTGCCACCGAGGCGTTGCGTCCGATTATTGAAGGGCCGGCTCCCTGGGCGTTGCCCTGGCCGTGCGTGCATGAATTCATCGGGGTTGTCACCAATCCCAAGGTTTATAGGCCACCCTCCCCATTGCCGGACGCGCTTGTTTTCCTGGACTCCCTGATGACCGCGCCTAATTTACACTTGCTGGCGGAAAGCCCCGGCTATTTTGACAAATTGCGGGAGATTGTTCTCGCGGGCAAAATTTCCGGCCCCCGCATCCACGACGCCCGGATTGCCGCGCTCTGCCTGCACCACGGCGTGAGCGAACTCTGGACAGCGGACCGGGACTTCTCCTTGTTTCCGCAACTCCGCGCGCGCAATCCGCTGGTGAAAGGGTAATTCGCGGATGACATCCCTTCATCAGTTCTTTATTGTGGGACTCCGGTTTTGGGCGCTGGTTTCACGAACGGTTTGTTGAAACGTTTGTTACATTTCGTGACGGCAACGCAAACATGCACAAAAGCCGCATAAACAAAGGCGATTATCGCACTTCCCCAAAAAAGCCAACTTGACGCGAAAACGCTCAATTGCGCACTTTTTGTGTTGCACGTTGTTGCACGGGCCTTTTTAAGCGTGTTCCTTGCGCCCACGTTCAATTGTGGCGCGTTGGATCGCCCCGGACGCAAAGAAGTAGCGGTTTTGCTTTCCAAACGCCCACAATGCGAATTTTCACGCCCAAGTCTTGACGCTCGCAAGTCGTTGCGGTTCAATGTTTTATGCCTAGATTATTGCAAACACGCAACTTGTGACTTGGAAGACACGGCCCCGATCCGGCTCACATGTCGCGACGGAATAGCATTTTCTCGCGCGAGCAATGTATCTTTCAATTCCGCCGTCACCTTTGGCCACCGATTGAGCCAACCAAAGCAGTCAAAACAACCAACGGTCACGCCCTAAATTTGATTGACGGAACCGCTGGGCAGGTATTGAATCCTCCAATCCGAACGAATTTAGCGTAGTCGGAAGGTCGGACAGGAAACCACGAATTTTTTAACGACCTGGACACAGCCGGAAGGCCCACGCCCCACACGGGCGCGGCCTGCCGTATCTGTGTCCAAGGCGCTTCGTGGTGCCTCTGTCCGGGTGCGTCGGGTTCGCGCCTTTTCCTTTCCACCGCGCCATGTGGAATGGACCCACGCTTAACCAGTGAAAACAAAGGCCGTTTATGTCGAACAAATGCCTCAAACTCAATTCGACTGACCACGCAGAATGGAAGCGATGCGAAAAGATAGTCAAGGAGGGGCGGGAAATCTGGTATGCTGTTTCCATTGCCTGGGCAATTATTGCCGAGAAAAAGTATTACCTGGCCGCGGGATTCGAGAGCTTCGCGGAATACGCCGAATCGCTGGGTTATAGACCGCGCGGCCTTTATCAAAGAATCCAGAACGCCAAGGTGATGAGAAACCTGCCAGAAGACTTGCGGGGCTTGGTTTTGAATGACAGCGCCGCCCGCGCCCTATCGCGCGCCCCCAAGCTGCTGCAAGCCCCCATCATTGAAATCGAAAGCAATTTTGGTCAGAAAAAGGTGTCGGCCACGGCCATTAAAGAGCATCTGCGAAGGCCGACGAACCAACCCAACCCTCCTAGAGAGGAGGATTTTTACAAACCGTTCGCTGAATGGCTGAAAAACATGAAGGAGTGCGCAAAAGCTATAGACCTGGGAGGGAACCGGGGCAAAGATAGATGGGCAACGCCAGATGTCGTTGGAACAACGGTTTCGAGCCGGGGCGATAGGTCTCATTTTCCTATTGAAATTGTGGTGGCTGAAATCAAGACGGACAAGTTGGAACTGGTGACTGCGTTCGGACAGGCGTGCGCTTATTCTCTTTTTGCACATAAAAGTTACTTAGTCATTCCTGAAGATGCATCAGAGGATGAAATCGAGCGAATTGACGCACTGTGCCAACTATTCGGCATCGGCCTCGTAACCTTCGACGCCAAAAACCCGCAAGACCCCGACTTCAAGAGACGCAGGCAACCCACATGGCGTCAGCCCAACCAACTCTACCTGCATACATACATGGAGCGTTTTGGTGATGTTGGACTGTTTTCATAAATTGGACGGAAACACGAAAGGAACTATGCCAAGCCTTGTCACCTGCCCTTGCCAGAATTGCAACGGACACATTCAATTCGATCCCGCCACCCTCTCAGCCGAGAACAACACAATCGCTTGTCCGCATTGCGGCATGGAGACAATTCTTTTCGTGCCGCCGCCAACCGACGCCAAGATGCAGACGATTCTTTCGCCAGCCCCGCCGTCGCCTTTAATATCGCCGCTGACAAACTGTCCGGCGTCCGATAGTGAAATCCGCCCAACTGCGGCAAGTTGCCCGCGCGGCCGACGCCCGGTTCGCAGCATCAACTGGGTGATTGCCGGCAAAATTGCGTTTCTTGTTGGGTTGGTGGCTGTCGGTTTCTGGTTTATCCATGTGGGGGCTATAAAGTGGCATGACGCGATTCTTGAGGGGATTATTGACAATTACAACTTTGGCCGCACCAAACTTGCCGCTCACATAGCCAAACAGGAGGCGGAAAACAAGGCGGATGAGGCGAAGGCAGAAAGCTTACTCAAAGAGGCCCATGACGCTGAAATGGAGGCGGAGAAGATTCGGGCGGATCTTGCCCCGACCGGAGAACTGGGAAGGAAACAGGCGAACATTAACGCTGAAATTGCACAAGCAGAAATCGCGTTAAAGAATAGTATCATTTCAGATCCCAAATACGTGGCGCTATTTAGGAGATTGGAGGGCGTGGAAGTGTCGGCCAAAACATCAGATGCGATGATAGAAGACTTCATGCAACGGGAACGGGCATTCGCCCAAATGCAAACGAACCTAGTGCTCACGAACTGGACCTTCACGAACCTTCAGGGCCGCATTTTCTCTAACACGACCTTCGAGAGCGCGACCTTCACCAACATAAGCGTCACGTGGCAGCCATACGGCTACGCCCGGATTGATTTCACTAATCTGCCCGAGGACATTCAGAAACAGTTTCATTACGACCGTGAGAAAGCGGAAACCTTCATTGCGGAGCAGGACGCCCGCAATGAAGAGATTTCCGCCGAACGGGCGAGAAGCGCGATTGATGTCAGAATCAGGCGCGAATTTGACGATGAAAAGGCACGAATCGAGGCAACGCAGTGGGCTTACGGCTATGGGGGTATTGGCGCCAGAGTATTCCAAATCGTGAAGGATGGCGTCCTCATTTATCACACGTCTAATACCGGGCGGACTTCCGAAGAAGTCTTTATGGTCTGGCACTATCCTTCGAGTGGTCTTGTGGATGAGCAGGCGTTACACCTGAAACTCTACTCATTCGGGACCTACCAATACAAGACCGTTATGGGTTCCTCCAAAACGATTCCTCAATTCACAACCAACATAATGTTGGTAATTCAAAAAGACTTTTATGACAAGCATCCAGGCTGGCCGAATGTCAAGGGGATTGATAAAATGACACCTGAACAAATTCAGGAACTGCAACGCGAGCAGAAGTTGGAAGCACAGTTACGCGGGATAGATTATCCTCCCATATCTGAAAATGCCCCATAGGGTATCCTCGCGCCGCGCATCTAGCGATTGCGGACGGCGCAATTCCGGTCGTTTTCGTCGGATTCCTCGCGCGCGCGCGTGTATGAGACACGTATTCGTCAACACTTGTTTTTTCAGCCGGTCGTTTCGGGTTGGAAATCCTGTGCGCAAGGCAATTTGACCGCCCCCTTCTACTCACGCGCAATTCCGCGCAAGGTGGAATCGTTTTGCGTGGTTCTTGTCTTGTCACGACTCGCCACAATAGCGAAATTTCGCGCCAGGATTGAATTTTAGACACTTGGATTGCTCAGAACGTGCAAAACCACGTTCCGGCGCTTTCTGCGCGCTTCCAACCCGCCAGCAAGTGTTGTTGCGCAAGCACAAGACAAGTGGACGGCGGAAACCGCCTTTTGCGCAAGAAAGTCATGGCCTTTTTTTTGGCAAAGGAGACGGGAGTTGTCCTTGCGGCTTTCTTTTCTTCGCCGGTCTCGCGGTCTCATATCCTAAAGGATTATGAGACCGCGAAGTATCGGAAGTATCAGAACTGGCATTTGAGACTTTTGATACTTTTGAGACCATCCATTTCCCTTTACCAGCCGAGACGATTGCGCCAATTCTTTTGGCCTCCCCGAACCGCCGAAAGAATGACGCCCGCTGTATATTCTTTTGCGCAAGACAACGCTTTTGAAGCTGCGCCGATGTCAGTTTGCGCTTACCCAAACATTGAAGGAGCGTGTCCACGGTTGCTTCTTTCTTGCGCCCGCCTCGGTTGGGCTGTTTGAGGTCCGCCGGGTCAAGGTCATCATTCCGCTTCATAATCGGCCAATCCCACTGGACAACGAACGATTGAACAGGTGCGTGGTTGCGCAAGATGGAGTCAACTGTAAAAGCGTTCTCCTCATTGTGGCGTGTGAAGGTCAGAATTGCATCCGGGTCGCGGGCGAAGCAGCCAGAACCGCTAATGCGGTCAATGGATTCCTTGCTGGCTTGGTTTCCTTTTGAGAAGTGCGCGGCAAAAGCAATGGCCGCTCCTGTGTCCACAGCCAATCGCTCCAATGCGTTGAGCAAAGCGGAAATGTCTTTCGCGCTGTTTTCATCGGTATCGCCATATAACTTGTATATTGGGTCAAGTATAAGCAGTCCAAGTTGGTCAACACTGATCTCCGATGCCAGGCGTGGAAGTAACCCACCGTAACCCTCCGCATGGCCGCGAAGATTCCAAACGTGAAACCAGCCAGGTTCAATCGGAATTTGTCTGGCTTGGGCCACGTCGCGCAAGCGTTTTTGGATGCTCCACTCCTGCAACTCGAAGTTTAGATAGCACACCGGCGCGCGCTTAGTCGGAAATCCAAGCCACGGCTGACCGTGGGAAACGGAGAGCGCAAGGTCAAGCAATGTCCAGGTCTTGAACGTCTTGCTGCCGCCGCCAAGGGCCAACTTGCAACCCTGATGCAAAACGCCCCCAACCAGTTCGGGCGGTGCTTTCAATTTCGAGGCGGTAAATTTAGCTGCGTCTTGGATGGGCGGCAAGGTCGGCGGGTTGGTGGGCTGCCCGTTGCAGTCTATTGTGTCACGAATAAGGTATGAGCCTTCGAGAGTAAGCAACTCTGGATTTATTCCGTATCGCTTGCAAATCTTGGGAAAGTCGTCCTTGAAGTTTTCCCGTATTTCCAAAAAGGCGGCAGACCCACTCTTAAACCCGGCGCTGTCCCGTTCAATGATGGCTTCCAATTCCGCTAGCCGCGCGGGACTGTAAGGGTATGGCACAACAGCGGAATCATCGGGAATGCCAGGTTTGCGCCGCGGAAGGGGAATGCTCATAACTTTGTGCCCCTAAAATTGGCCGCGAAATTGCGGAGCGTTTCGCGCTCTGCTTTTTCGATTGATTGTGTCACTTTCCATTGGCGCGTGTTTATGTGGCTGGTGATGCAATCGCGGACAATGCCTTTCAAGACTGTTGGCGGCATGGTGTCAACTTCGACACAACCACCCCGCCAACCACCGGCTCGTTTGTCGTTCCTTTTAACTGGGCGCGTCGGTAATTTGTATTGGCGAATTTGTTCCGGTGTCACCGCGGCCCGCGCAAACTGCACCTCAACGCCAAAGTCATCACGGAAAGACGCAACAGCGGCGCGATCAATCGCCAAACCGCTTGGGTCATGGTCGCCAAAGTAATAAATATAAACCCTTTTGCCATTCCCAACCGCCTGCTTGAACGTGTTGGCTGCGGAGTAAAGAGAGGATAAACTGGCGAATCCCCGGCAGGTGAAGACCTTTACCCCAAAGGTGTTGGCTTCGCGGAAAAGGACACCCGAAATGGCGTCCTTTTCTCCCCAGATTTCAACAAAAGCCGATTGTTCTGCCCAAAGGTTTCGGCGATAGGTCTCGAATGTGTTTGTTAAGGCATCATTCAAGCCGTTGAACGTGTCATCGCCCAGGTGCCAGCGGGTGCTGTCCACAAAGGCATCCCAGGGAATCTCGCCCGACCGTCGCCACTTGGATAAATGGCCGCACAATGAAACGTAAGCTAATTCAGTTTTCTCAATGACTCCAAGACCTACAAGCCGATAAAACAGATGCCGGATCGTGATTGGTTCTTGCTCGCCATTGAGAATGTCAGTGATCGCTTCTAGGAAATGTTCCATTTCCGCCCTGCGCCGATACGGTCTTCTTGTCAAAACAATTAGACTAGTCGCATTGTTTCCCTTATTTGCGCCTTGACGCTGGCGGGAATAGAGCTTAGATTTGCGCATAAAGTCAGTTCCTTTTGGCGCGCTTTGCTTGACCCGCTGGGCGCGCCGAATTATTTACTGGAGTATATATGACAATGGCAACGTGGCGATGAGCGTTGGTCATGGCTTGCGCCCGGCTATTTTGCCGATGCGTTGTGAGCCATAATGCTGCTTGAGCCAGGCGCGCACCTCCGCCATTTCAAACCGAACTCTGCGGCTGCCGATTTTCAGGCACGGGCAGCCTTGCGCAAGGAAGTTGGATACCGTGCGCTCGCTCATTCCGAGCATAACCGCGACCGTGTTTTTATCGCCGTAAAGCGGTGTTGCTCCTGTCGCTGACTTAAAATTGCCCGCAGCGGCGTCGGGTTGCTTAAGATGTGATGTCGTTTTCATCGTGCTTTAATGTAGCACGATGCGATACCATCTAATTGCGACGTAAATGCAGGATTGTTGCGGCGGTCGTGTCTTATTTAGAAGTAGTCCAACGACGGCCCGGTGTTCCTTTTATCGTGAATCCCCATTCGTCGCGGATGCGATAGATAGCTTTGCGTGTGGCCTTTTCGTCCAGAGGATATTTCTTTTTGTTTTTGGCTTTCAGATAGGCAAGTATATCCTCCACTGTATATGTGCGATCTGATATGGGTTTTGCGAGGCTTTCAGGAGAAGCGTGGAACATCATGTAATTTAGAATGTCAATCCTGAGCGGGTCCGGGTTTGGTTTGTAATTCTTCCATTCATCTATGGCTTTGGCCCAATCGAGGAACTCCTGAGACTTGCCGTCACGCACGGCCCGAGCCAGTTGCATTCCGAAGCGCAGCAAGTAGTCCGTTGCCTCCGGGTCAAATGTGCTGGAATCGTGACGTTCTAACGAGCGGATCACATTCCAGATTTCCCATTCGCGCTCTGTGTGCGGAGGGCGATCCATCGCTAACATCAGCCGCCTAACCCATGACTTGCTTTCCCTGATTTGCTTCAATTGTTCGCGTGTTTTCATTGGCTGGCTTCTTTCGCGGTGAGCGCGACAATGTTGGCCGGGCCTTCCGGCTTCACGGCAAACCAGCGTTGCGCATCGGCAGGTGTGACAAGCTCGCGGTAGTGCTTGTGAACTACGGCGGCGCTGTTGCCAAGTTCGCCCGCCACGCGCCCGGCGTCATTGGTGAGCGCAAAGCGATACGAGGCGTAAGAATGGCGCAAGCCGTTTGGTTTCCACGCCACTGGCTTTTGCGCTTTGATGCCCTTGTCCAGGTCGGCTTGCACCGCTGTCGCCGCCGCCAAGGCGGACTTGGCAGCCCAAGCATAGTGCGTGCCCGTCCAGAGTTTGCCCTCACGCCCGGCATAGGGCGCAAGCCATTCGGCAAGATTATCGGCAATCGGCACGATGCGGCGGCCCGCCGTCTTGGCTCTGGACGCGCCAACCACGATGAATTTTTCCGCAAGGTGAATGTCGCTCCATTCCATGCGCTCAATTTCGGCGGAGCGCACCCCGGCAAACGCGCCGATGGCCACGCATGGCAGGAAGTCAGGAAGTTGATTGCGGGCGGCGTCCAGCAATCGCCCAATTTCAACCGGCGTGAAAACTTGAGTTTCACCACAGCGCACCTTGACGTGCTCTATTTCCTTCACTGGATTGTCCACGGCATAGGCACGGGCCACGGCGAAATTGAAAAGCAAGTGAAGCACGCGCCGATGGTTCATGTAACTTTGCGGGCTAAACTCTTGGGCGTCCAGCCATTCCTGAATCTCCGCCGTCGTGACATCGCCGATGTTTTTGCGGAAAGCCTTGGCTGCGCGGTTCAAGCGGGCGCGCAAGTCCGCCAAATAGAGCGGGGCCGCCCGGCGCGCCTCCTTGATGGCTAGAAGCTCGGAAACTACATCAGCGAAAGGCTTGGGCGTGGCTTTCTTGTGGCGTGCGGCGTAGAACTTGACGGCGGCGTGAAGATTGGACAGGTCGCCCACCGCTGTCAGGCATTCGGCCACGGCGCTGGTTGCGGCGCGGATTGTTAAATTGAATGGGCTTAGAGCGGTCATGGCGTCGGCATATTCAATCGCTTGCTCCCGCGTCATGCTCGCGGCCACGTAGTCGCGCCGGTCAATCTGCCTGGCGAGCGTGTCCGCGCTTGCCAGGGCGTCCGCCTCTGTGGCGTAGGAGTCGAAACGGCGCTTGCCGTCGGCATAATTGGCGACCATGAAGGCGAAGTTGCCTTGCGGAGTCTTGCGGCGATATACAGTTACGATTGCGCGGCCCGGTTGGACTTTCCGGGGCCATGTCGCTTCTTTTGCGTTCTTGCGTGGTTGCGTTCTTGTCATGCACCAAGTGTTGCATATATGTTGCACACGCGCAAGTTAAAAATGCAAATGGACGGCGTAGATATGATATAACTAATTGGTATTCAAGTAGTTATGACTTTGCTATTTGATCCACCATAAAACGTGTTGTTGATGCGGTGGAGCTTGAGTTCGGCGTAGATGGATTGGGCAAGGGCGGATTTTTTGAAGCCGATGACTTTGGTTCCCGTGAGGCCGAAATGTTCCTCCAGATCCGCGGCGGTGTAATGCTGCACCACGGGGTAGTGCCTGAAGGTCTTGAGCATTTCTTCGCGGCTGTTTTCCGAGAGGTCGCGGGTGATGAGGACGAAATGAAGCCGACTCTTGTTGCGCCGGATGTTCTCGCGGCCCACCAGCAAGAGGCGCGATCTGCGCACGAGGGGAAACAAACGCTCGACCGGCGGGGAAGGGGTTTCGGTTTTTTCGCTGTTCATGACGCTTTATCAGGCCAGCTTGACTTTGAGTTTGTGGCCTTTGATCTGGGTGCGGTTGAGCCTGGCGATGATGGCGTTGGCATGCTCGGCGGCGACATCGGCGAAGAGATGCCGCCCGCGGATGTCCACCGTGCCGACGACGTTGCCGGGCAGGCCGGTTTCCCCGGCGATAGTGTTGACAATGTCAATGGGGGCCACGCCTGAATCCGCGCCGACGTTCATCCAGAGGCGGGTTTGAAAGGGCTGGGGCGCGCGCTTGGTTTTCGGCTTGAAAGCAGGCCGCGGTGGCGGCGAATTTTGAATTTTGAATTTTGAATTGGGAAAGGCGGAACTCTTTTTTTCACTATTCTCTGTTCGCAATTCGCTATTCTTGATGGATTGCGGATTCTCCAATTGCGGATTGCGGATTGCGGATTGCGGATTGGGGACGGGGGACGGCGAACTGGACGCGGGTTTGGGGACGGCCACCTCAACCGCTGGTTTGGAAGCGGGACGAAGCGCTGGTTTGGGATCTGCGACGGTGGCGGGAATGGGTTGGACGAGCGCTGAAATAATCGGCGGCTTGGAAATTGCCGGGGGCGCGACTGGAGACGCCTCCTTCGATGCGGGGCGGAGTTGGGGTTTTGGAGGAGTTATGCGGCGGTCATAGACCGCCGCTACAGGACGCTCAGGGCGGACCGGACGGGTTTCGCGCGAGGGCGGACGCTCCGGGCGTTCGGAACGCGGTGGTTCCTTCGGGCGCGGCGCGGGTTTGGCGGGCGCGGCGTCGCCGCCTTGCAATTGGCCGATCAGGGCGGAGATAACGTCGGTGGAAGCAAAGCCTTCTTCGAGCAGACGTTCAATCAGTTGATCGTGGCGTTTGAATTCGCCGCTCTTGAGGGTGGCGCGCAGTTTGTCAACAAAAACGCTGGTGCGCGCCTCCTCCACTTCACCGGCCGTGGGCGGCTGGCCGCGCTGGATGCGCACGTTGGTGTAACGCTCGATGTTGCGGATGGCGAAAACCTCGCGCCCGGAGGCGAAGGAAATGGCGCGCCCGCTGCGGCCCTGGCGCCCGGTGCGCCCGATGCGATGGACGTAATCCTCGCCGTCGTAAGGCAGATCATAGTTGAACACCACTTCCACGTTGTCCACGTCCAGACCGCGGGCGGCCACGTCGGTGGCGACGAGGAATTCCAGGCCGGATTTGCGGAATTTGTGCATGACGCGGTCGCGCATCATCTGGGTCATGTCGCCGTGCAGGCGGTCGGCGGAATAGCCCTGGGCGTTGAGGTGGTCCACCAAATCGTCCACCATGCGTTTGGTGTTGCAAAAGATGATGCCCAGCTTGAGGTCGTGAAGGTCAATGAGCCGGGTGAGCAAATCTACTTTGTAGCGCCGGTCCACTTCGTAATAAACCTGTTCCACGGTCGGGACGGTGAGGGCTTTTTGCTCGATGCGCACCTGCTGCGGGTCGCGCGCGTATTTTTCGATCAATTGCTGGATGGGACGCGGAATGGTGGCGGAGAAAAAAACGGTCTGGCGCGTTGGGGGCGTGGCTTGGAGGATGAGTTCGATGTCGTCGCGGAAACCCATGTTGAGCATCACGTCCACTTCGTCGAGGATGGCCATTTTGACGGCGGCCAGCTTGAGGGTGCCGCGGCGCATGTGGTCCATGACGCGGCCCGGTGTGCCGATAACGATGTGGGCGCCCTGGCGGAGGCCGAAGAGCTGGCGGTCGTAGGATTGGCCGCCGTAAATGGGCAGGGCGTGGAGGCCGCGTTTGAAGAAGGCCAGTTTGTGGACTTCCTCGGAAACCTGGATGGCCAGCTCGCGGGTCGGGCAAAGGATGAGCACCTGGGTGTCGCGCTGGGAGACATCCACCTTTTCGATGGCGGGGGCGGTGAAGGCGGCGGTTTTGCCGGAGCCGGTTTGGGACTGGCCGACGACGTCCTTACCCGCCATGAGAGGCGGAATGGCCGCGGCCTGGATGGGTGCGGCTTGCTCGAAGCCCAGTTTATGGATGGCTTTGAGCAAATCTTCCGAAAGGCCCAGTTCGGCGAATGATTTTGGCGTCATAATGCAGGGGCGCGCCGGCGGGCGCTTTTCCCGGAGGACAAGATAGGCCGGGAAACGAGGAACGCGAAGGGAAATTTTTCAAATGCAGAATGCAAAATGCAAAATGCAAAATGGACGGGATTACCATTGGTCTTGGTTGGTAGGGCGGGCAGTCCCCTGCCCGCCGAAAGACGGTGGTGGGATGTGCGTTCCTCAATCATCGCCCGAACGGCGGGCAGCAGAGTGCCCGCCCTACCTTTCCCCGCACCCAAGAATCTGGCGTTGCTGCCGCGCCTTAATTTCGTGGCGTTCGATCCGTCTGCGTTTTCGGGCCGGCATTGGTGGCCGCGGCTTGCGCCGCCTTCAATTCCGCCTCGCGCACCTGAACTTCGGCTTGGGCCGCTTCGACTTCGGAAGCTGTCACAATCCCTGCTTTCGCCAATTGCGAGACATGCCCCAAAGCACGCTGTGCCCCCGCCAGCCTCGCTTGCGCCACGCCCACATCGTCTCCTTCGAGTTCGGCCTTCAACACCTCAGCTTTTTCCTGGGCCGCATCGAGGTCAGTCAGGGAACCCATGCCCACGGCGGACAACTTCTTCAGCCGGGCAAGGTCGGCCTCGGCCTGGTTGAGCCGGATACGAAGCACCTCCGGGTTACGCTCTTCTGCAATACGTCCGGCGGCGGTCGAAACTGAATCATTGGTGGCGGGCAATTGAGCCGGAGGGTTGGAAGCGTTCTGCGCGTGAGACTTTGCCAAATCCTGCGGGGAGGGAAAAATGGCCGCGATAACCAGCCAAATGGCCAGGTTGATGCTGCCGACCACGATGGCCTGTTTGCCGAGACGGGTTTTGCGCGCCTGGATTCCCAGGATAACGCCCAGGAGCGCGGCGGCTGGAATTGACCAAACCAGAAGTTGCGGCGGAACCGGCATGAACGGCAGGCAGCAGAACGCGGCCGCGCCAAGGACTCCGCCCAGACCAGCGCAAGCCAGGGCGGTATAAGCCAGCAGTGTTCCGGCTTGTTGGCCCTGTTCCGCCCCAGGGAACCGGCATCGGCGAATCTTCAAAAGAATGCCGATGAGCAACCAAGCAAAAAATACAATACAGAAGATTGACAATAACGGCGCTTTGTCTTCGCCGTTGATCCAGGTGCCAACGACTGACACCAGATACATCACGGACGCAGCAGCGAAAAACCAAAATTCCGCCCAAAGCAATCTCAATCGCGCCTGTTCTGGATGCGCGTACTTTTGAGTGTACCGTTGGATGTAGTCAAGAACCCTTCTCCGGACAAAGACCGAGCCAATTGCGAAACCCAGAACAGCAGTGGTGACAATCAGAACTTCGGCAGTGGTGCCCATAATTGTCCTGTCCGCCATGATGCCGCATAACCAAAACAACGCCGCCATGACGCCCACATAAAGCAACCCTGCAATTAAAAGAAACGGAGCCAAGCCCGCACCCACAAGCGCCGCGCGGGAGAATCGCAGGACGATTGGCGATTCCACGTCTGCCTGCGGTTGGGGCGTTGCCGCTGGATTGGCTCCTGCCGGCGTTCCCGCAATCGTTTCCACCTGGGTCTTCACTTCGCTGGCTTGCTGGTAGCGGAGATCGGGATTTTTTTCCAAGGCGCGCAGGACGACTTCATCGAGCCGCACGTCAATCAGAACTTTCCTGGAAGGCGGCTCGAGGGATTTGCCGGGCAATTCGCCGGTGAGCATCTGGTAGAAGACCACGCCCAGCGCGTAAATGTCGGCGCGATGATCCACGGCGCCGGGATGGGAGACTTGCTCGGGGGCCATGTAGTTGGGCGTGCCCAGGATGCCGGTAGGGCCGTGCTGCTGCGCGGCCCCAATTTCAGGGCTGACCGGCAGGTCAGCCCTACCTCCTTCGGGTTCGATCATTTTCGCCAGGCCGAAGTCGGCGACTTTCACCCGCCCGCGCCGGTCCATCAGAATGTTTTCCGGCTTGATGTCGCGGTGGACGATGCCCTGATCGTGGGCGAATTGGAGCGCGTCGCAAATCTGCGGCACGATGGCCAGCGCCTCGCGCGGGGAAATGCGCCCGTCCGCAAGCAACTGGCGGAGGGTGACGCCATCCACAAATTCCATGAGCAGGTAATACATTCCGCCCGTTTCGCCGAAGTCATGGATGGTGACGATGTTCGGGTGGCTCAACCGGGCCAGGGCCTGGGCCTCTTTTTCGAAGCGCCCGGCGAAGGCGGGGTCTTTCTCGCGTTCCGGTGAGAGAATTTTCAAGGCGACCAGGCGGTTGAGGCGGGGTTGGCGCGCTTTGTACACGACACCCATGCCGCCGCGCCCCAGGCACTCGATGATTTCCAACTGGGGAAACAATTTGGCGATCTCGCCGGGCGCGGGCGCCGGCGGCGGCGGGGAACCGGTCTTGGCGCCGGGCGGGCCGGCTTCGCCGGTGAAATCGGTTTGCGAAGCCAGGTTCAGGCCAAGGAGACAGGCCGGGCAAAGGCCGTCCACCGTGCCGGCGGCGAGGGGCGCGCCGCACTTGGGGCAGGACGGATTCGGCGAAACATTCTCGTTCATCACCTGTTACTTGGGAAATTAAGGCGGCGCGTTACAGGGTTGTGTGCAAGACAAAAATCTTCACGTCTTTGGTAGGGCGGCGCTGCTGCGCCGCCCAAGATTTCAGGGCAGAGTGGCAGCTCTGCCCTACCAAGAAGGCGAAGATTTTTGTCATGCGCGTTACGGGGTTTCGGGAGATTTTTTGGATTAAGATTAGGATTAAGATTAAGAAACGGATACCGCGACCCCAAAAGGTCACAAGCGCCCCAGGACGGCGATGAGGTGGCGCAATTCCGCGTCCACTTCGCCCGGCTCGGCCACGGTGCGGGCGATTTCTTCGCGGAACAATTCGCGATAGCGCTTGCGCAAGCGATGCACCGCCACGCGCGCCGCGCCTTCGTTCAGCCCGGCCGCCGCCGCCGCCGCCGCGTAGGGAATTTCCTTCCGGTCCGCGGTGAGAAACACTTTCAGACGCTCGAACTCGCGGGCTTTGCCGGCCTGGGCGAACTCGGCGCGCAGCCGCGCCATCGTCCGCTCCAGCAAGGCCATCGCCCAGTGGCGGTCGTAAACCAGGTCCGCCGGCAGCCCGCCGGCCGGGCCGGCCGCATCGCAAGGCCCGCCCGCCTCGGAATCCAGCGGAACCGGCTGGCGGCCGCCGCCGCGTTTTTGGGCGCGGGCCTTGTCCCATTCATCGGCGAGAAAGCGCTTGAGCGCGGTCAACAAGAAGGAGCGGAAACGCCCCTTCCGCGCGTCGGCGCGGGCGATCCAGTTGTGCTCCAGCAGGCGCGCAAAGAATTCCTGGGTCAGGTCCTCGGCGTCGTGGGGCGAAAAGCCGCGCCGCCGGACATAGGCATGGAGGGCGGGCCAATAGGTTTGGCACAGGCCGGCCAGGGCGTCGCGGGCGCGGGTGGTGTCATTGCGCCCCGCGGAGAGCACGACCGACCAATGGGTGGTGGCGAAGACAGGGGAAGGGGCTGGGCCGCCCTCCGTGTCCGCAGGGTGCGGGGGCGTGAAATGGGAGGAAGCGCTCACGGGAGTGAGCGTAGCGTGGCGGCACCGAAGCGCAAGACGCAATGCCTCAGTTTTGGGAGGTAGGGCGCGCACTCCGTGCGCGCCGCGGCGGGCAGCGGAGTGCCCGCCCTACCTCGCGGTCCCATCCGTCCGATCCGTCCGAGGTTTGTAAGCCGATTAAATCAGATTGCGCGAAAGAGCAAAACCTGCCTATATAGTCGGCATGTTGCAGACTTTGGAAAGGCAGGATGCGCCGGCGGCGGCCCCGTCTTTTCGCGATCAGTTCTTGCAGGGATTCAAGTTCATGGTTCTGGCCAGACTGATGGATGACAAGATGGCGAGCTTGTACCGCGGGGGCAAAATCCATGGCGGCGTCTTCCTCGGTCGCGGCCAGGAGGCGTTGAGCGTGTCGGTGGGCCTTTCGCTAAAGAAGGGGGACGTCTTTGCCCCGCTCATCCGCGACGGGGCGGGCCGGCTGGCTTTCGGGGAACCGATCCTGGATGCGGTGCGGACCTATCTGGGATCGGCGCTCGGCCCGATGCGGGGACGGGATGGGAATGTGCATCGGGGCCATCCCCGGCGCGGCCTTCTGCCCATGATCAGCCATTTGGGAGCGATGATTTCGGTGGTGAACGGGGTGTTGATGGCGCGGCGTTTCAAGAAGATGACCGGGGACGTGGGGGCGGCGAGCATCGGCGATGGCGCGACTTCGACGGGATCGTTTCATGAGGCGCTCAATCAGGCGGCGGTGGAAAAGTTGCCGCTGGTGCTGGTGGTGGCGAACAACCAATTTGCCTACTCCACGCCGAATGTGCGGCAGTTTGCCTGCGCCCATTTGGCGGACAAGGCGGCGGGTTACGGAGTGACGGCGCACGAGGTGGACGGGACGGATTTGGGGGCGTGTTTGCAAACGGTGGGCCAGGCAGTGGCGCGGGCGCGGCAGGGCGGCGGGCCGCAGTTGGTCGTCGCCGAATTGCTGCGGTTGTGCGGCCACGGGGAACATGATGACGCGCACTATATTGGCACGCGCTTGAAAGCCTCGCCGCTGGGGCGGGATTGTGTTCCGGCGGCGGAGGAGCGGATCTGGCGGCAAGGCTGGGCCGACGAGGCAACCACCCGGCGCTGGCGCCAGGAGGCGGCGCAATTGTTGGAGGAGACGGTGGCCCGGGTGCAAAGGGAACCGGCGCCGGACCCTTACCACGAGGACTGGCGCGCGCTGGCCTCGCGGCATTTGAGCGAACAGTTCGAGACTTATCCCGTGCTGGAGACGTTGTGAGCCTGACTTATCTTGAAGCGATTTGCGCGGCGCAGGCCAAGGCCCTGGCGGATGATCCGCGCGTGTTTATTTACGGACAGGATGTGGGGGCGTTCGGCGGCGCGTTCAAGGCCACCAAAAACCTGGCTAAGGAGTTTCCCGGCCGGGTGCTGGATGCGCCGATCAGCGAGGACGCCATGGTGGGGGCGGCCATCGGGGCGGCGATGGAAGGGATGCGGCCCATCATTGAGATGCAATTTGCCGATTTTTCCACGACGGGTTTGAATCAGATTGTCAATCAGGCGGCCACGCTGTTTTGGCGGACGCAGGTGCCGTGTCCGATCACCATCCGGCTGCCGGCCGGAGGAACGCCGGGCGGCGGGCCGTTCCACAGCCAGAGCCTGGAGGCCATTTACGCCCATTATCCGGGGTTGATCGTGATGACGCCGGGCACGGCGGAGGACGCCTACAGCATGTTGCTGGAAGCGGTGGCGATTGATGATCCGGTGATTTTTTGCGAGCACAAATATCTTTATTATCATTGCAAGGCGGATGGATTGCCCACAGAAGCGATGCCCGTGGGCAAGGCGCGCATCGCCCGGGCCGGCCGCGACCTGACGATTGTGGCTTACAGCGCCATGGTGCAGGATTCGCTGGCGGCGGCGGACGAACTGGCGGGCGAAGGGGCGGAGATTGAAGTGGTGGACCTGCGTTCCATCAAACCCCTGGACACCGATACGGTGGTGGCCTCGGTGGCGCGCACGGGACGGCTCTTGAGCGTGGGCGAAGCCTGGCCGTGGGGCGGGGTCACCGCCGAGGTCATTGCGCGGGTGGCGACGGAAGGATTCGGGTTGCTCGACGCGCCGCCGCAACGGCTCAATGCCAGGGATACGCCCATTCCTTATCATCCCAATTTGTGGACGGCGCATCGGCCGACGGTGCGGAGCATCGCCGCCGCCGCGCGCAATTTGTTGCGAATGTGAAGACGAAGAAGAAGAACGGAGTGCTGGAGTGCTGGAGTGTTGGAGTATTGGGTTTTTTCCCTCACCCCATTGCCCCATCACTCCATCACTCCATCACTCTCTTCCTCCCCCCATCACTCCATCACTCCATTACCCCAGCACCCTGAACATGCCGCAAATTCCCATCATCATGCCGCAGTTGGGCGAAGCCATCGCCGAAGCCACCGTTGTCGCCTTTCACATCCGCGAGGGCGACCAAGTTGCCGGGGACCAGGACGTGATCGAGGTGGAGACGAACAAGGCGACGATGAATGTGGCGTCGCCCTGCCCCGGAAAAGTGGACCGGCTGCTGGTCAAACTCAATGAAAGCTATCCGGTCGGCGCGGTGCTGGGCTACTTGGAGGTGACCGACGCGGATGCGCGGCGCCTGGGGCTGGATCAGCATGGCCCGGCGCAGGGCGGCCCGCCCGGACAGGGCGCGGGCAACGGGGGGGAATCCAGCGAGGAGGGGAGAAAGCGGAGCGTGCAGCCGACGGTGCGCGGATTGCCCGTGCCGGCGCACGCGGCCGGGGCCAGTTATATGTCGCCCCGGATGAAAGCGCGCATGGCGGAATTGGGATTGCACGCGGCGGATTTGGCGGGGGTGGCGGGGAGCGGCGCGGGAGGGCGGGTCACCATCCAGGATTTTGAGAAGTTTTTGGAGCAGTTGGAGCAGAACAAGCTGACCAGCGCTTCCAGCATGAGGGTGGCGGTGGCGGACGCGATGCGGCGGAGCTGGACGCGGCCCCTGGCCACGGTGGCGCTGCCGTGCAACTTGGAAGCGATGATGGCCCATCGCAAAAGCAGCGCCGTGAGAGCCGGGCCGGCGCTCTATGTCTTGCGGGCGCTGGCCCTGGCGCTGGCGGAAAACAGCGCGCCGGCCGGACGCTTGATCGGAAATAAAATTGTCCATCCCCCGGCCATTGACGTCGGTTTCGCGGTGGAGGCGGAGGAGGGCGTGCTCGTGCCGGTCCTCCGCCACGCCGACCGCCGTCCGCTCGAGGAATTGGTGGGGCGTTACAATGAACTGGTGAAACTGGCCCGGCAACGCCGGTTGCCCAGTGACGTCACCGGCGGTTCCATTGCCACGGTGACTAATTTCGGCACTTTCGGGCTGACTTGGGCGACGCCGATTCCTTTGCCGGAACAAACGCTGGTTCTGGGCGTGGGCGCGGGCAAGAAAGTTCCTTTCTGGGACGAGCCAAGGCAACAATTTGTCGCGGTGACGGAGGCGAATTTGACCCTGAGTTTTGACCATCGCGTGCTGGACGGCGGCGCGGCGGGCCGCTTGCTGGCGCGGGTCTCGGCCTTGCTGCAAACGCCGGAGAAGCTGTAGCCTCAAACCAGCATCCAGGCATGATTTTTGGCGCGCACTGTTCCACGGCCGGAGGGATCCGCGCGGCTTTGGCGCGGGCGGAGCGGATTGCGGCGGAATGCGTCCAAATCTTCGTCAAGAATAATATGCAGTGGCTCGGCAAACCGCCGGGGCCGGAGGTGGCGGCGGGATTTGCCGCGGACCGCAAGCGCGCCGGCTTCAAGGCGGTCTTCGGCCACGCCGGCTATCTGATCAACCTGGGCGGGCCGCCGTCGCCCAACCGCGCCCAATCGCTGCAATCGTTGATCCAGGAAATTTCCTTCGCCGGCGCGCTGGGGCTGCCGTTTTTGGTCCTGCATCCGGGCGCGCATCTGGGCGCGGGCGAGGAGCGCGGCTTGGAACTCATCGTGGCGGGACTGGATGAGGTGCTGGCCAAAACGAAAAAATCGGGCGTGCGTCTGGCGCTAGAAAACACGGCCGGGCAGGGAACCTGCCTCGGCTACAAAATCGAGCATCTGGCGGCGATTTTCGATGCCGTCCAGCAACCGGAGCGGCTCGGCCTCTGCCTGGATACCGCCCACTTTTTCGCGGCGGGATTTGATTTGCGGACGGGCCAAGGTTGGGATGCGGCCATAGCCAAGGTGGAAAAGCTGATTGGCCGCAAGGAAATTCTGGCCTTTCACCTCAACGATTCCAAAACCGGCCTCGGCTCGCGTGTGGATCGTCACGAGCACATTGGCAAGGGCAAAATCGGTTTGGCCGGCTTCCGCCACATCGTCAACGACGCGCGTTTTTTGAAATCCCCAGGCTGCCTGGAAACGCCGAAATCGGACGATCTGCGCGAAGACATGGAAAATCTGGCCACGTTGCGGGCCTTGGTGAAATAGGAGCGGAAAAAGATTGGTGGCAAGAAAAATGGGGATGCGGTAGGCTGGGGACAAATTTATGAACCGCCTGCTCGCATTGCTCCTGGCCGCCGCGCCCTTTCTTTTCGCCTGCGCTTCCAATGTGGTCTATCGCGCGGGGAGCCGGGCGGAGAGCGCGGAAATGAAGCAGGACCTGCTGGATGTTTATCCCGGCGACATCCGCCGGAACCTGGAGTTGTACACCAACGCCGGCGTGGGTTGGGCCGGCATCATCACCCGCACCGACGCGGAAACCGGGCCGGACGGATTGATTCACGCGGTGACCACGTTCGAGCATCATTATTTTGACTGGGAGGAGGACCGCCGCTTGGGAAACATCCGGCTGAATCTCTCGCCGCACGGGGAGGGCCTGTTCCGCACGGCATGGGTGTTGCGCCGGACCGGCCCGGAGGCGGGCCGGGAGGCGGCGGAAAGCTTCGCCAGCCCCGGCAAGCTGGCCATCGTCTATGGCGTGCCGGAAAAAGTGGAGAACGGCACGGTGGTTTTGCGCTACCGCTTTCTCCGGGTGGTGGAAGCGGAGGACTACAGCACCAATAAATTCGATTACGGCCGCCTGGGCGAACCGTTTCACTATATTGACCATCCGCCGGGCAAACCAAAATCCTAGACCCAATGCCGCCATTTGAGGCATTTTTGGCTTTGCGCTACCTGCGTCCGCGCCGGACGTTTGTTTCCGTCATCACCGTCATTTCCGTCATCGGCGTTTTGCTCGGCGTGGCGGTGATGATCGTCGTCATCGCCGTGATGAGCGGTTTTGACAAGGAATGGCGCGAGCGCATTCTGGGCTTCAACGCGCCCCTCAAAGTCTATAACGCCGACCTGTCCCCCATGACAAATTACACGGCGCTGATGAAGGAAATCCAGGCGGCCAGCCCCGACATAACCGGCGTGTCTCCCTTTATCGGCGGCGATGCCCTGTTGCAGGCGGAGCGGACCGAAAACGACACAAACTGGTCGGCGGCTTACGTGGATGGAATTGACGCCGCCACCCAGGCCGGCGTCACGGTGCTGCCCCAAAGCATCGTCGAGGGCAAGTTTGACGTGCAGGACAAGGGGATGCTGATGGGGATGGAAATGGCCACCCGCCTGGGCCTCGGTATTGGCGACCGCCTGGCCGTTTATTCGGGGGGCAGCCTCAGAAAGGCTTTTCGCGCCGCCAGCGAGACCAACGCCGAGCGGCCTCTGCCTTCCGACTTCACCGTGCGCGGAATTTTTGACGTGCATTTTGCCAGCTATAATGACACCCATGTCTTGGTGTCGCTGGAAGACGCCCGCCGCGTCTTTGAGATGCCGGAGGACACGGTGGAAGGACTCGAACTGAAAATTCGGGACGAATTCCAGGCGGACCAGGTGGCGGCCGGATTGACGAACTCGCTCAAGGAACCCCTGGGCCTGATGTCCTGGCGCAAGCAATTCCCCGATCTTTTCAGCGCCCTCGCTGTGGAGAAGAACACCATGTTCATCCTCCTCTTTTTCATCATGATCGTAGCGGCGTTCGGGGTGGTGAGCAGCCAGATTACGTTCGTAGTCCAAAAAACCCGCGAGATCGGGATTCTCAAGGCCCTGGGCGCCAGCAACGGGCAGGTGCTGGCGCTGTTTCTCAGCCAAAGCGTGGTGGTGGGCGTCCTGGGCGTGGGCCTCGGGTTCGGCCTGGCCATTCTGGCGTTGCACTATCGCAATGACTTCCTCCATTTCCTGCGCGATGTCACCCATATCCAGTTGCTCCCCGCCTCTATTTACCAGGTTCCTGACCTGCCGGCTTCGATTCAGCCGGGCGACATTTTGATGATTTGCGGGACGGCCTTTTGCGCGTGCGTCCTGGCCGGGCTGTTCCCCGCCTGGAAGGCCAGCCGCCTGCAACCGGTGGAGGCCCTGCGCTATGAATGAGGCCCGCCCGGCAACGCCGCCCGCCGCTCTGGAGGCGCCGCGCGAAGCGATTCTCACGGTTCGCGGGGTGCGCAAATCCTTTCTCATGGGCGGGCGCCCGCTGGAGGTGCTGCGGGACATCGAACTGACGGTGGGGCGGGGCGAATTCCTCGCCGTGCGCGGCGCGTCCGGGGCCGGGAAAAGCACGCTGCTCCACCTGCTGGGCGGACTGGACTTGCCGAACGCCGGAGAAATTATATTTGACGGATCGGACCTGCGCGCCCTGCCCGCCCGCGCCCTGGCCCGCCTGCGCAACCGCCGCGTCGGTTTTGTTTTTCAGGCCTATCATTTGCTTCCCGAATTGAGCGCGCTGGAAAATGTGGCGCTGCCGGCGCGGATGGCGCGGATTTCCCCCGGGGACGCGGCGGCGCGGGGACGCGAGCTGCTGGACCGGGTGGGTTTGGGCAGGCGGCTGGAGCACCGGCCCTACGAATTGTCCGGGGGGGAGCAACAACGGGTGGCCATCGCCCGCGCGCTGATCAACGGGCCTGATTTGATTCTGGCGGATGAACCGACCGGCAACCTGGATTCGCGCACGGGGGAGGAGATCATCCATTTGCTCTGCGCCTTGCGCGAGGAGCGGCGGGCGACGCTGATCATGGCCACGCATGACGCCAGGATCGCCGCGCGCGCCCCGCGGGTGATGGAATTGGTTGATGGAACCATGGCCGCGCTCTAGCGGCGGTCTGTGACCGCCGCTGGAACCGGCAATCCAGATGACAACCGATTGGGAACAACAATATCAAACCGGCGACATGCCGTGGGACAAGGGCGAGGCCTCGCCGGGACTGGTGGATTTTTTGGCGGCCCGGCCGCAGTTGCAGCGCGGCCGGGTGCTGGTGCCGGGCTGCGGCACGGGCCACGATGCGCGGGTCTGGGCCAAGGCGGGATTTGCCGCGACGGGTTGCGACCTTGCGCCGAGCGCGGTCCGTCTGTCGGCGGAAAAAACGCGCGCCGAAGGATTGCGCGCCGAATTCATCCGGGGTGATTTTCTTATGGACACACCACCGGCGGCGTTTGACTGGATTTTCGAGCACACGCTCTTCTGCGCAATTGATCCCGGGCGGCGCGGGGATTATGTGGCGGCCGTCCGGCGCTGGCTCAAGCCCGGCGGGGACTACCTGGCCGTCCATTATTTGATTGACAACATGGAGGGTCCGCCCTTTGGCACGACGCGGGCCGAAATATGGTTCCGGTTTTCGCCCCATTTTGATTTGCTGGAGGAATGGGTCCCGCGTTCCTACCCAAACCGGACGAACCTGGAGCGGATGTTCTGGTGGCGCCGCCGCGAGTGAGCCTGCATACATCTTGGGAAATGTGTGGCCGGGTGTGAAAAAGAACACACCCACATTGGTATCCTTGAATGTGGGTGTGTTCATTTTAGCCGCACCGCTGGAAATGTCAAGAAAAAAGCTCTCAGGAAAAAGCTCTCAGCAAGAAGTTTTCAGGAAAGAGCTTTCAGACGGAAGTTCTCAGAAAGAAGTTACAGAAGATGCTTTCACGGAAGCGGTCCGTGAGAGGGCATGACGATGACGGAGGATTTCGGCCCGCTGTTTGTGCCAATACCGGCGGCGGCGTCCAAGGGTTGAAAGACCAGCCGGCGGAAGGCGTTCGGGTCGAACCTGGCCTGGCCAAAAATAGGACTGCGGAGGTTCACACCCTGGGCGGTCCAGCTTTCCAATTGGAACGAGACGGGGCCGCCGTGCGCGAACAGGGCGTGGACGGTTCCTGGCAATTCTTTGGCCGGATCAGCCTGCGGGGGCGCGAAGACCAGACGCCTGACCCGCTCCAGCGGCACCTCCACGCTGCCCGGTTTGCCACGCAGGGTCAACTTTCCGCCGGCGAGCGATTCCATCGCGCCAGCCAGGGTGGTATAGTTGGTGAGCCAGACGACGTCCTGGCCGGAGGGCGGAAGGTTGGTTTGATTGACCTCGAAAACGCCGTCCCACGGGGCCAGGCGAAGGTCGCTGACTTTGACCCGGCCCGAACCATTATGGACGAAACGCACCCCGGTGCCTTCTCCAACAAAGCCATTCGTGTCATGCCAGACTTGGAGCAACTGCCCATCCACCGCCAGGGCCAGAGTGCTGGACGACTTGCGGGCGCGGACATCAATGTGGACGCGATTGGTTCGAGAAAAGGCCGGCACGACCACGGCAGCAAAAAGAACCAGCGGGTTTTCCATCTTCTTAATCCGGGCCACGTCCACAAACAAATTTTGAAAGCGCATGCTGTAAAAGGCGCCGAAATCAGGCCCTTTGTCCTTGTCGGCGATGAGCATGGGCTGGAGCGAATCGGTGTAAAGGGCGACGGACAGGGTGAGGTCGCCGTTCCAGGCCAGGTCGAACTGCAGATCGGCCGTGTCGGGCAATTTGATGTCGCGGGCGATGGAGGCCGCTTTGTCGGCGTAAAAGGCGTCGTCGCGATACGCCCACCGGCCCGCCTCCGCGCCCAAAATCCCCGCCGCCACGCCTTGCGTCCAGCCCTCCGGCCCGGTGGCGGCGAAGAGACCGGGGGTGGTTGGCAGGAAGGAAATGGATTGGACCTGTTTGCGCGGAATTTGTAATTGACCGGCATACCAGGTCTGGAGGCAAAGCGTGTCCGGGCCGCAGGAAACCAGGCTGCCTTCCAGCACGTCGCCCGGGGTCAGGTAGACGACGCAGGGATAGTTTGTGCCACGGTCCGGCGGGGCGGGCGGATGGAGGTCAAGCTGCGAAATGCCGTCCAGTTTGAATTCAATCGCTTCGGCCACATCCGCATGTTTCCAGCGGACAACCTGGAGCGCATCAATGGAAAGCAACTGCCCGTCCAGCGAGTCGCCGTTGCGCAACAGCAACGTGCCCGCGGCGGCGTTGGTGGACTCCGCCGCGGGCGCGGCCAGGGCCGCCGCCAGGAAGAGCAGGGCGGTTAGCCAGGACATTTCATATCTCTGCCGGAAGTTGCCACACCCTGAATGGTAGGGCGGCGCGACCGCGCCGCCCTGAATCAGGGCGAAGCAGCAGCTTCGCCCTGCCAGACTATGAAATGTCCGGGTCAGGCCGCCCGCCGCGGAGGGGACAGGCTTATTGGTCCAGCACATCGAATGAGTCCTCCAGCGAAGCGGCCGTTCGCCGCTCAAGTCCATCATTTCCGTGGTCCGCGTCAAATTGGTTCTCCAAAGAGGCGGCCGGTCCGGTCCGGAGCCGGTCCAGATTAAACTCCATCTGGCGGATGGAGCCGGGTTGGAAGGCCACGGCGCCGAAGAGCGCACTGTGCCCGGAAATGGAGTTGTCGTCCCACTTTTCCAACTGGAAGGAGACGCTGCCGCCGCCGGGGAAGACCGCGCGAACTTCCCACGGGCCGCGCGGTTCCGGCACGGCGCTGGACTGCGCAAAATCAATCCGCCGCACTCGCTCCGTGGGAATGTGCAGGACGTTGCCGTCCAGGCTCAAATCCACCTTGCCGCCTGTGATGCCTTCGACTTTTCCGCCGGCCTGGTCATGGTTGATGAAGGAAACCACGTCGGCGTTGGTCGCGCTGGCGGGGCCGGTGTCAGGCTCGTACTTGCCCTCCCACTTGCTGATTTTGAAATGGCTCAACTTGACCGTGCCGCCGGACGGCTGGTGTTGCGCCACAAAGCCGGTTCCCAAGTTGTTGAAGCCGCTAAGGTCCGTCCAGCGTTTCACCTCCACGCCATTCACCAGCACGGCCAGACGGCGTTCTTCCAGATTGCAATGAAAAGTAACCCGCGCCGGTTTGTCGCGCAGGTCAAAATTGGTCATGGTGGCGCTGCGCGGATCGGTGAAGGCCCCCTGGCTGGGCCAGACCAGGGCGATTTGGTTGTTGTCCAGCTCGACAATGAGAGAATTGTTGCCTATCTGCACGCGATCCAAAGTCGGGCTGTAGAGGCCCAGCAAGAGGCTAAACGGGCCGTTGCAGGCCAGATCGAATTCGATCGTGCAGGAACCAGTGAGATTGAAATTCCGGGCCAGCGTGCCGGGGCCGGCCGTGACAAAACTTCCGTCCCGATAGGTCCAATTGGCCGGGCCGGGCGGACCGGCGGGGGCCGCGCTGGCTGAGATGATCTGGCCGTTGGCGTTGATGATGACCCCGTTGGCGATATTCCCGTTGATGATGACGTTGCCGCCCATGTTGTTAACGATGACCCCGTTCCCGTTGATGACGCGGAAGCCTGTGTTCTGCCTTACGGCGGTGATGACCCAGTCGGACCCATCGGCCGGCCCTTCATAAACTATGGCGTACCTTTTCGGCAGGTAGGTGATGGTTTGGATGGCGGCGCGCGGGATTTTCAGCGTTCCGCCAAACCAAGTATTGAATTCCATGATTCCGCCCTCCAGGGCAACCACCGAACCAAACAAGTCGTCGCCCCCGGCGAATCGCACATGGCAGGAGGGTGCCAGGGCCAAAGACCTTGCCTGGGGGAAGCGCACAAAATCAACATGCGCGGGCATTAAATCAAACGCCGCTTTTGCCTCCGGATGCTCCCAGTGCAGCCCGCGCGCCGCATCCACCCCTTTGAGAGCGCCGTGGAGAACCGCGCCGTCGAGAAACTGCAACAGATCCGCTGGGGCCGGGGCCGCGCCCGCATCCGCTGCGGCGGCAGCAGGATTGGCCGCCGCCGCCAGACAAAGGCACAGCGCCAGAAAGCCGGCACGAAAGGGTTCAGCGCTCATAGATGGGCAGGTAGCGATAATTCAAAGCCAAGGAGAGCAGCGAGGCGGCCGTCTCGAAACTCGTCCCGAACGACCCGTGCCAACTGCCGTCCGCCGTCTGGCTGGCGCGCAAGGTGTTGATGTTGTCGTGGTTCCAATTGTTCCACGCTTCGTTCGAGGCTTGAAAGAAGGCCTGTGAAGCGTAATAACGGAAATAGGCGGGATATTGCTGATCATTGCCCGCGTTCCTCAGAAATTGAAAGGCGGACTTGAAGGCCGTCGCGTCTTTTTCCTTGGCCAGCGCCATGACCACACAGCCTATGGCCGTGCGCGTCCCATTGGGACCCTGCGCCGAAATATACCCCATGCCCCCATCCGCCGTCTGGCAGGAGAAATAGAACTTCAGCCCGTCCTGGATGTTCTTTTCCGGAACGGGAACCCCGGCGTTGCGCGCCGCCATCAGCGCCACCATTTGGGCGCCGCTGACCGTCGTGTCCGCGTCCGACGATTCCGGCGAATAACGCCAGGCCTTGAAATGGTTCTTTCCTTGCGAGTCAACAATCAGCCGGACCGCCTTCTGCAAAGCCGGCCCCAGCCGGGCGTCGTTGACCGCGCCGTAAGATTCCGCCAGGGCCAAACTGGCAAAGCCATGATTGTACATCGTCGGGCCGATATAGCCGGTCCTTTGATCCTGCTGTTTCAATAGGTAATCCAGCCCGCGGTGGATCGGCTGGGAGTAGGGGCCGAAGTTCGGGTCGTCCCCATGAGCCAGCAGGCTGACCACCGCCAGGCCGGCAATGGCCGCCGACCCGTTGCCCGGCGCATCCGGCCAGTTCCCGGCGGGCAATTGGATGCGCGCCAGATAATCCAGCCCCTTGAGGTACATGCGGTCCACCTGTTCGGGCACAATCTCCGCCGGGCCGGTGAAGACTTGTTGCGCGCGCGCCCCGGTCGAAACCAAGCACGCGAGTGCGAGAAACATGGCGGGTCTAAGATTCAAGGTTCAATTCCAGCGCGCAAAGTTAAACTACTTTGAAAAACCACTTCTTCAACCTCACCTTCACATTTTAGCCTGTTCCCGGGAGGAATGCAGCAAAAAAAGCACCTTCATTCCGTTTGACTCAGCGCGCGCTTGGGGTATTCTCCCTGTCCTTGTGACGACAACCATGACGACTACAAAACTGACCGTAAGAGATTTGGACGTGGCCCGGAAACGGGTCTTTGTCCGCGTGGATTTCAATGTGCCGATGGAAGAGCGGGACGGCAAAATGGTGATCAACGATAGCACCCGCATCAAAGAAACCCTCCCCACCCTTCGCCTCCTCATCAGCCGGGGCGCAAAGATCATCCTCGCCGCCCACCTGGGCCGGCCCAAAGGCAAGCGCGAGCCTTCCATGTCCCTCCGCCCTGTCGCCACGCTTCTCGGTGAAATGCTCGGTCGTCCCGTGGCTTTTGTGGACGATTGCATTGGCGAAAAGGCCGCCGCCGCCGTCGCCGCGCTCAAGCCCGGCGACGTGCTCCTTTTGGAAAACGTCCGCTACTACAACGAGGAGGAGGCCAATGATCCCGCCTTCGCCGAAAAACTGGCCGCGCTGGCCGATGTATACGTCAACGACGCCTTCGGCTCCGCCCATCGCGCCCACGCCTCGACCGAAGGGGTGGCCCGCGTCATCGCCCGCCGCGGCGGCCAATGCGCCGCCGGCCTGCTCATGGAGCGCGAGTTGCTGTTTCTGGGCAAGGAACTGGAAAATCCCGCCCGGCCCTTCGTCGTCATTCTGGGCGGGGCCAAAGTGTCCGACAAAATCAAGGTGATTGACCGCTTGCTGGAAAAGGCGGACTCCATTTTGATCGGCGGCGCGATGGTCTATACGTTCCAGTTGGCCCTCGGCCACAAAGTCGGCAAATCCTTGTCCGAGCCGGACAAAAAAGACGTCGCCCTGGCCGCGCTGGCCAAGGCCAAAGCCAGGGGCATCCAATTCCTGCTGCCCACCGACGACATCCTCGCCACCGGCGTGGCCACCGGCAAGTTGAACAAAAAAGGCAAACCGGTGATTGAATTCCAGAATGTCCACCTCAACGCCGGGGGCGACATTCCCGACAACGAAGCCGGATTCGACATCGGCCCGGAGACCAGCAAGCGTTACGGCGAAATCATTCGCCAGGCCAAGACCATCCTGTGGAACGGCCCGATGGGCATGTTCGAGGACAAACGGTTCGCGGCGGGAACGCTGGCGGTGGCCCAGGCGGTGGCCGAGGCCACGTCCAAGAACGGCGCCAAAAGCATCATCGGCGGCGGCGACAGCGTCAAGGCCCTCAACCAATCCGGCCTGGCCGACAAAGTGACTTTTATGAGCACCGGCGGCGGCGCCAGCCTGGAATTCCTGGAAGGCCAGGTCCTCCCCGGCGTCGCGGCGTTGAGTGACAAGTCATGACAATGAATGCAACAAGGGCGCATAATGGCACTGCCGCCACGTAATTTCGCGATTCCCTCGCCCCACGAAGTGGGGAGAGGGTCAGGGAGAGGGGTTCGTCCCATCGAATGCAGATGAAATGACAGACAACGCGTCAATCTTCAATGGTAGGGCGAGACTCCGTCGCGCCGAAACTCGATTTCTCGGGAGAATGTCACGGCTCGACAGAGTCTCGCCCTACCTTTCACAAGCGATTCGGCGGCAGCGCCCGCGGCTCGCATTGCTTATGAAAAAACCTATTTATCTATCGGTCATCTGTTTGTCTGTTCTGCAATCTGCCAGCGCACAAGGTGTGGCAGCGCAACGTACATCACTCGACCAATTCATACACGACGCTGGGAACAAATACGATGTGTATTTCACGGTTGAGGGCGCTTGCCCGAGTAATATTCTTTCAAATTTTCCGCTGGCTGAGGAAGTTTCAACCAAGGGTGTTCCTGGAGATATTAACGCAGTCCTTTCTGCACTAACCAATTCCATAACAAATCTGACAGTGATGGCGGATGCGGCTAACAAGCGTATCTATCACCTCGTTGATAAACGCCTTCTGGGGCTGGATGATTCCGCTATGAATCGTGTCTTGGAGTCTATTAAGTTTGAGGGCGACGCGGAGACTTTCGTGAATCATATAAAGGAAACAGTCCCAAACCTATTGAGTCAGAGTTTTTCTACAGGTGATCTTATAATTTGGAATGGAGGAACAGCCATCTCGATCAATGATGTGAAAGCCAGTGTGCGCGATGCGTTGAGCAATGGTGTTGATTTGCGTGGATATAACAGACTTGTTTGGACGGGCTTTACCCCACTTGAAACGCATCGGACCGAAGTCCACTTCCTAGGGAAGACCAACCTTACGGAACATTAGAGCTTGTGAAACAAAAACGTGTCAGTTAATACTATTTAATATCGCCGCTGCAGGCGTTGGCCTGCTCCCGCAAATATCATGAACAAAGAACGCAAATTAATTATCGCCGGCAATTGGAAGATGAACAAGACCGTCGCCGAAGCCCTCGATTTGGTGCGCGGCCTGAAAATTGAACTTGGCGGCGTCAAGGAGGTGGATTTGGTGGTCTGCCCGCCTTTCACCGCCCTGGCCGATGTCTCCAAGGCTATCATGGATTCCAATCTGCGCCTGGGCGCGCAGAACATGAGCGAGCACAATTTCGGGGCCTTCACCGGCGAAATTGCCGCCGGCATGCTCAAGGAATTCTCCGTCCGCTACGTTATCCTCGGCCACTCCGAGCGCCGCCAGTTTTACAAGGAAACCTCCGAGCTGGTCGCCAAGAAGGCGCGCGCTGCCCATGCCGCTTCCCTCAAACCCATCGTTTGCGTGGGCGAATCCTTGCAGGAACGCGAAGCCGGCCAGACGGAGCGGGTGCTGGACTCGCAGGTGCGCGCCAGCCTGGCCGGTTTGACGGCGGCACAGCTTGAGGAAACCATCGTTGCCTACGAACCGATCTGGGCCATCGGCACCGGCAAAACCGCCAGCACCGCCCAGGCCCAGGAAGCCCACGCTTTCATCCGCCGCCTCCTCGCCGCGATGTTTGATGAAACGGTGACCCGGCGCGTGCGCATCCAATACGGCGGCAGCGTCAAGCCCTCCAACGCCCGCGAGTTGATGTCGCAACCGGACGTGGACGGCGCCCTGGTGGGTGGCGCTTCACTGGACGACCGCAGCTTTTCTGATATTGTTAAGAACTCGATCTAAAGAAAGAGATTATGAATATTTTGTTTGGATTTTTGTCGGTCATAATGTTTCTGGACTGCATCGTGCTGATCCTTTTGGTGCTGGTGCAAGTGCCCAAGAAGGAGGCGGGCGCGGGCATGGCCTTTGGCGGCTCGGCCGCCGACGCGCTTTTCGGCGCGGGTTCGGGCACCGCCCTCACCACCATCACCAAGTATTCCGCCGGCATCTTTTTCGGGGCGGCCCTTCTCATGGCCATCATGGCCTCCCATTTGGGACCGGCCGGCGCCGAGACGTTTGAGAAGAAATTGACCGAACCCGGCGCGGCTTCCAGCCAGACCCCGCCGCCCCTGTTGCCCGCCACGGCCACCAACGGCGGTATGTTGAGCATACCCGCGCCGGTCACTCCGGCCTCGTCCAATTCAGCCGCCCCTGCCCCGTCCAGCTCATCCGCCCCGGCGGCGTCTTCCAATTCACCCGCGCCGCCGCCCGCGCCGCCGGTCCCCCAGCCAGCAGTGCCGCCGCCCGCGCCGGTTCCGCCGCCCAGCCCGGCCACGAACAAGTAATTACAGCAATCCGTGCAGAAGCACGCATTCTTGCAAGGATCTTGTCCCGCGGAACGAAATCAAGGAGGGGACAAGAAAAGACCTTGGCCCGCAGATCACGCTGAGGGAAGCAGATGAAGAGTTTTAACAGGAGAGAACGGAGACAACAGAGAAAAAAACTCTGTGCTCCCTGTTTTCACCTGTGCAAACCAGTTTCCTGTATCTGCGTCAATCTGCTTGATCTGCGGGCACTTCCAGACTTGGTTGCGGCTTTGCCGAGCTGCATCTTGGCGACTTTGCGATGAAAGGTCTTTTTTATCCGTGGAATCCGTGAAATCCGTGGTTCAGTTCCTTTGGTTGCGGCTTCGCCGCGCTCTACTGCAATCCGTCAGAATCACGCATCCGCCGCAAGATTCTCAGTTCACCGTTTTACGTGAAAAAATCAAAGTCAGGGGAATGAATGTCAAGGGAATGGGAAAAGGCGATTTCAGGTTCATTCCCCTGACAACCATTCCCCTGACTGCTTTCCGGCCTTTTCCATACTCCATCCTCCATCCTCGCTCCTGGCTTGCCCGATGGGCGGCGCTCTCTCTTTGGTTTCTGGCCGCCTGCTCCGTTTCCGAACCCAAGGCGGGCCTGGTCGTCATCAACGGCCCGGACCCGCAAACCCTCGACCCGGCCCTCGCCACCGGCCTGGAGGATTTGCGCGTCATCAACGGCCTCTTTGAAGGCTTGACCCGCTACGATCCCGTCACTGCCCGCCCCATTCCCGGCCTGGCGGAAAAATGGGAAATCTCCGCCGATGGCCGCGTCTATACCTTTCACCTGCGCGACCGCCTCTTCTGGTCCCCTGGCCAGCCCATCACTGCGGACGACGTGGTCTATTCCTGGCGGCGCGTGCTCGATCCGCAGACCGCCGCCGAATATGCCGGCCAGCTCTACTACCTGAAAAATGCCGAGGCCTACAACACCGGGAGCCTCAAAGACCCTGCGCAAGTGGGCGTTCAGGCGCTGGATTCCCGCACCGTCCGCGTGGAGTTGAACAACCCGACCGCTTTCTTCCTCGACCTCTGCGCCTTCCAAACGCTTGCCGTCGTGCCGCGCCAGGTCATTGCCCAATATGGCGGGCAATGGTTGCGGGCCAGCCCCTTGCCCACCAGCGGACCCTATCTGCTCGACGCCTGGCGGCTGAACTACAAAATCCGCCTCCGCAAAAATCCCGCCTACTGGGACGCCGCCAACACCCGGACCGAAGTGATTGATTTTCTGTCGGTCAGCGCCCCCAACACCGCCCTGAATCTCTATGAAACCGGCCAGGCCGACGTCATTTGGGACCTGACCAGCATCCCCAACGAACTGGTGGACGAACTCAAAAAACGCCCCGATTACCACGCCTTCCCTTACCTCGGCACTTATTTTTTCCGCTTCAATACGACCAAAAAACCGTTCGACGATCCGCGCGTCCGCCGCGCGCTCGCCCTTGTGATTGACAAGCAACGGCTGGTCGCCAAATTCCTTCACGCCGGCGAAACGGCGGCCGATCACCTCGTGCCCGACGGCACGGCCAATTACACTCCGGCCGCCGGCCTGGGCTATGACCCCGTCCTGGCCCGCCGGCTCCTGGCTGACGCCGGCTTTCCGGGCGGCCAGGGATTTCCCCGCTTCCATTATCTATTTGACGCATCGGGCGGCGGCGGAAGAATTCACGAGCAGCTCGCCGTGGAAATGCAGCTTATGTGGCAGGAGCAACTCGGCATCCACGCCGATCTGGCGCAGATGGAAAAAAAGGTCTATCTCGCCGCCGAAAACCGTTTGGATTACGATCTGGCCCGCGCCAGTTGGATCGGCGATTACAACGACCCCAACACCTTCCTGGATTTATTTCGCGGCAACAACGGCAATAATGAAACCGGCTGGAAAAACGACCGCTACGACACCCTCATGCGCGAGGCCAGTCAGCAGACCGACCCCGCCCGGCGCGCGGCCCTCCTGCAACAGGCCGAGACCATCCTGGTCCGCGACGAACTGCCCATCGTCCCGCTCTATTTCTACGCCGGCTTCACCTATTACAATCCCGCCCGCGTCAAGGGAATTTACAACAATATAATTGACATGCACCCGCCCAACTACATCTTCAAAGCCGGCGGCGGCTGACAAGGGCGCATCTTGATACCACCACCATGCGACTTGCCAATTCCCTCGCCCCGCGAAGCGGGGAGAGGGCCAGGGAGAGGGGTTCGTTCCATCAATGGTCGTAGTGTCAAAATGCGCCCGCCGCTTGTGGTTGATTTGCTTAATCGTAATCTTAATCCTAAGGGGTAGTGAGCCGCGCGAGCGCGAGAGTTCACTTCCGCTGTCCCCGCAGCCAACGCGCAACTTCGTCGTGGTCCATCACATCGTAGGCAACCAGGGTTTCTCCGTCCTGAATAAACACCACCCGCCATTGTCCTTGCACCCGGATTTCGTAAGAGCGCCTGGCCAGTTTGCGGTGTCCCAGACCGCGGTGTTGATGCGGATCGCCAAAAGCGGCCGAGACTTTTGCGATGGCCTGGGAAACTTTGTCGCGCATGTCCGGCGGCAGTTGGTCCGCCGTTTTTCTGATTCGTTCACTGAGCAGGACGGAAATCACAGCTTGCCGGTGAAGGCTTTCAGCTTGCCCGCTTTGCGCGATGCTCGAATTTCGGCCAGGGCGGAGTCTTCCGCCTCCGTCGCTTGCGCCAGGGTCGCGCCGTATTCGTCCAGCGCCGGAAAATCGCTGGGGCGGAAGGGCAACCCGCGCAATTTGACCATTTGCGCGAAAAACATGGACACCGCCGCCGTCGGCGTGATGCCCAATTCGCGGCAGACCCCATCCGCTTCTGCCGCCAGCCGGCTGTCAATCCGAATTCTGATTTGCTCAGTCATGTATCAAATGTGCCACGATATTGGATGCCGTCAAGTATGGTAGGGCAGAGCTGCCGCTCTGCCCTGAACTCTTGGGCGGCGCAGCAGCGCCGCCCTACCGAAGACGTGAAGAATTGTGTCCTGCGCCCGTCCCCTCTTTCAGTTCCCCAGCGACTCCAACGATTGCCGGAGGTGTTCGAGCGTGGACTGCCAATCGGCCAGACGTTTCCGGTGCTCTTCCAAAACGGCGGGCGGCACTTTTTGCACAAACGCCGGATTCGCCAATTTCTGATTGACTTTCTCGATCTCCGCCCGGGCTTTGGCTATTTCCTTGTGCAGGCGCTCCCTCTCCGCCGCCGCGTCCGTCGCGCCCTCCAGCGGCAGATAAAGTTCGCCCAGTTCGGAGCGCGCCGCCGGCGTCCCTTTGGCCGGCGTGTAATCGGCCCGCGCTTCCAGAGGCTCGGCGTTGAGCAGCAGCTTCATCGCCGCCAGGTCGCGCGGCTCAATTATGCCCGCCGGCTTGAAAATATATTTGACCTTCTTGTTTCCCGGAATGTTGCCCGCGCGCCGCAGATGGCGGCCTTGCGTGACCAGCTCGTTCCGCGCGTCCACCTCTTTCAGAAAGCGCTCCTCCAATCCGTAATGCTCCCGGAAATCCGCGCCCAGCGCCTGGGGCCAGCGCGCGAACATGATGGTGTCGCCCCCCTGCTCCGCCGGCAGGTCCTGGTGGTAGCCCAGCCCGTGCCAAAGCTCCTCGGTGATGAAGGGCAGAAACGGGTGGAACAGCCGCAAAGTGTTTGACAGCACAAAATCCATCACCGCCAGAGCGTTGGCCTGGAGCGCCGCGGTCGAGGCGTCCGCCGCTTCGTCGCCGCCCGCCAGCGCGGCCTTGCTCGCTTCCAGATACCAGTCGCAGAACTCGCTCCAGAAAAACCGGTAAAGGGTTTGCGCCGCCTCGTTGAATTTGTATTGCGCCAGCGCGCCGCTCAATTCGCCGATGGCCTGGTCCAGCTTGAGCAAAATCCACTTGTCGTCGCTCGTCAGAAGTTCCGGCCGGATTTCCCCCTCCGTGGGGCCGGGATGCATCTGGCGGAAACGGCAGGCATTCCACAGCTTGTTGCAAAAATTGCGGCCCAATTCCACTTGCTGCTCGTCGTAGAGCACGTCCTGCCCCAGCGGAGCGGAGCGGATCACGCCGAAGCGCAGCGCGTCCGCCCCGTATTGCGCGATCAAGTCCAGCGGATCGGGCGAGTTGCCCAGGCTCTTGGACATTTTCCGGCCCTGCTTGTCGCGGATGATCCCCGTGAAATAAACACTCTTGAACGGCATCATCCCCGTGAACTCGTATCCCGCCATGATCATGCGCGCCACCCAGAAAAATATAATGTCCGGCCCGGTGACAAGGTCCGTCGTCGGATAAAATTTCTTCAAAGTGTCCGTCTGCTCCGGCCATCCCATCGTGGCAAACGGCCACAACCACGAACTGAACCAAGTGTCCAGCACATCGGGGTCCTGGGTGAAACCGAGTCCCTCCAATTCGCGCGCAATATCTTCTGCGGTAGCTTCAAGACAGACGCGAGCGTCAATTGATTTATTGCCGCTGGAAAAAGTAACGAAGCCTTGGTATCGAACGACAACATCTGACCGCCCGCTTTTCTCTAATTTACGCAAATATGAATCTATATCATTGGCGGTTCTTAATGAAGCGGGCAAGTACACTTTCGAGAAAGACCACACTGGAATCCGATGCCCCCACCAAAGCTGGCGGCTGATGCACCAGTCTTGGATGCCTTCCATCCAGTGGTCATAAACCTTCGCCCACCGCTGCGGATAAAAGTGCATTTTGTCCAGCTTGACATCAGCAAGCAAATCGCCTAGTTTAATTACAGCGCCCGGTGCAGGCTGGATGCCCAACGTCTCCTTCGGGAGATGCGCCACCAGAGATTTACCGCCGGGCGTGATTTTTTTTGCCTTGTGATCGTAAAGCACCGTCCCATCCTCCAATTCCTTGCCAATGATAATCACCCGGTGAAGTTCGCCTCCCAATGACAACAAGGCGATAAACCGATGGACCCTTTTGAATCGCGGACTTCCGCCTTCGTGCTTCTCGCTCGAAATCCAAATCGCTGTGCGGATGAGTTCCGGCAGCACGGCAACAGCTTTGATGTGGGCTTCACCACGGTTGCTGAACGCGTGGGAGAGACTTTTCCGGCGCACGCGAATCTCGATGCCGGAATCTTCATTGCGAAATGTCTTCCCCAAGAATCCGTGCGACCGCGCGTAAGCCAGAGCCGCGTCACGCAGCTCATGGATGGTGGTGGCGGCGAATTCGTCGCCCGTAGCGCGGACTATCGCAACATGGCGCTCAAGTCGAACGTCGGGTTCGTTCTCTTGCTGAACACAATGCCGCGCCTGCGCCACGCTCGGATACTTCAGAAACCACTGCTCGCTCAAGCGCGGTTCAATCGGCACGTCGGCTCGCTCGCTGAAACCGATATTGTTCGTGTAAGGCTCTTCCTTGACCAGCGCGCCCATCTCCGTCAGTTTTTCCACAGCCGCCTTGCGCGCCTTGAAACGGTCCAGTCCGCGCAAATCCGCGCCCGCCGCGTCATTCATCTGGCCGTTCGCCCCGATCACCTCAATCTGCGCCAGCTTGTGCCGCAGGCCGATTTCAAAGTCCGCCTTGTCGTGCGCGGGCGTGACTTTCAAAACGCCCGTGCCGAATTCAAAGTCCACATGCTCGTCGCCAATGATCGGAATCAGCTTCTGTTCGCGCTGTAATTCCGCCGGCAACGGACGCACGGCGTGCTTGCCAATGAGACGCGCGTAACGCGGGTCTTTCGGATTCGCGGCCACCGCCGTGTCGCCCGGAATCGTTTCCGGCCGCGTCGTCGCAATCGTCAAAAAAGTCCCCGGCTCCTCGGCGACTTCAACCTTGAAATAATAGAGGAAACCCTTTTGTTCCTTCATCACCACCTCCTCGTCCGACAGCGCGGTGAGCGAGGACGGGCACCAGTTGACCATCCGTTTGCCGCGGTAGATCAGGCCCTTCTTGTAAAGCTCGACAAACACCTTTTGCACGCACCGCGAATACTCCGGGTCCATCGTAAATCGCTCCCGCGTCCAGTCGCACGACGCCCCCAATTTCTTCAATTGCTGGATGATGATGCCGCCGTGCTTTTCCTTCCACTCCCATGTCTTCTCCAGAAACTTCTCCCGGCCCAGGTCGTTGCGATGTTTGATGGCGCCGGACTTCTTCAAGGCGCGCTCCACCACCGATTGCGTGGCAATGCCGGCGTGGTCCGTGCCCGGCAGCCACAGCACCTCATGCCCCGTCATCCGCGCCCGCCGCGCCAGAATGTCCTGGATGGTGTTGTTGAGGACGTGCCCGAGCGTGAGCACCCCGGTGACATTGGGCGGGGGAATGGCCATGGAGAAGGCCGGCTTGCCCGAATGCGGATCGGCGGTGAAACACTTCCGTTCCAGCCAGAATTGAGACCATTTCTCCTCGACCGCCTGGGGAACGTACGCTTTGGGAATTTCCGGCATTACCTCTTCTCATCCTCCTATTTCATCAGCCGGTATTCCATGCTGTCAATTAGAGCCTGCAGGCTGGCTTCGATGATGTTGGGGCTCACGCCCACCGTGCCCCATTCCTCCTTGCCGTCGCTGGACTGGATCAGCACCCGCGTCCTGGCCGCCGTGCCGGTGGTCGAATCCAAAATGCGCACCTTGTAATCCGTCAAAACTATCTTTTTGACTTGCGGATAAAAATTCGCCAGCGCCGCCCGCAACGCCGAGTCCAGCGCGTTGATCGGCCCGTCCCCGTCCGCCACCGTATGCGCCTCCTTTCCTTCCACCCGCACTTTGATGGTCGCTTCGCACACCGACTCCCCGTCTTGCCGCCGCATGGAAACATGGTAGCCATGCACCGCAAACGGCAGCGCTTGCGGATGCAGCGCCTTGCGCAGCAACACCGCCAGGGAACCGCCCGCCGCCTCAAATTCATACCCTTCGTGCTCCAGCTTCTTCAGCCGCGCCAGCACCTCCTTCAACTCCGGCGCGTCCTGGTCCAGCTTGATCCCCAACTCCTGCGCCTTCATCACGAGGTTGCTCCGCCCCGCCAGGTCGCTCATCAGCACCGTGCGCGCGTTGCCCACGCTCGCCGGGTCAATGTGTTCGTAACTCCGCGCCACTTTTTGCACCGCGTTGACGTGCGTCCCCCCCTTGTGCGAAAACGCTGCCGAACCCACCCACGGCTGCCGCGGGCTGGGCCGCAAATTGGCAATTTCATCCACATATTGCGACAACTCCCGCAACTGCCGCAGCGACGCCGCCGGCACGCAACTTTTCCCCGCCTTGAACGCCAGCGTCGGCATCACGCTCGTCAAATTGCAATTGCCCGTCCGCTCCCCGTAACCATTGATCGTCCCCTGCACCTGCGCCGCCCCCGCCTCCACCGCCGCCAACGCATTGGCCGCGCCCAGCCCGATGTCATCGTGCGTGTGAATGCCGATGGCCCCGGTCAGCTTGGCCCGCGCCGCCGCCGTGATCCGCCCGATCTCCCCCGGCAGCGAGCCTCCGTTCGTGTCGCACAGCGCCACCACGTCCGCCCCGGCCGCCTCCGCCGCCTGCCACGTCGCCATCGCGTAATCCGCATTATCCTTGAAACCGTCAAAACCGTGCTCCGCGTCGTACACCACAAACTTCCCGTGCTCCTTGAGAAACCGCACCGTGTCCGCGATCATGGCCAGATTCTCCTCCGGCGTTGTGCGCAAGACCTCCTTCACATGCAGCAGCCAGGTCTTCCCATAAATCGTCACCACCGGCGTCTCCGCCTCCAGCAGCAGCCGCACCTGCTCGTCCGCCGTCACCGCCACCCCTTTGCGCCGCGTCGAGCCGAACGCCGCCAGACGCGCCCGCTTGAACTTCCGCCGCTTGGCCAGCTCAAAAAACTCAATATCCTTCGGATTCGACCCCGGCCAGCCGCCCTCGATAAAATGCACGCCAAAAGCGTCCAAACGCTCCGCGATCCGCAGCTTGTCCATCACCGAAAAATTGACCCCTTCCCCCTGGCTGCCGTCGCGCAGGGTCGTGTCATATATTTCCACATCGCATTTCATAAAAAATCCGGCGCTCGCCTCACCTCGCGCAAAGCGATCCAGCCGGGGCCTGATAAATACGCCACCCGCGCCCCGTTTGCAAAGCCCAACTGGGGACCCAAAAGCTCTCGGGCCCATCTTGATATCACCACCATGCGATCTGCCAATGCCCCCGCCCCGCGAAGTGGGAAGGGGGCCAGGGAGAGCGCCGGGGAGAGGAGTTCGTTCCATCCGTGGTGGTGATGTTAAGAGGGGCCCAGTTTTTAAGTTTTTTCCCGTCCCTAAATTATTTCCCTAAATTATTTCCTCGACACGCTTCAGCCGTGTTGCTAAAATGAATACACCCACATTACGAGATTTTAATGTGGGTGTATTCCTTTTTCAGCGCACCCAAGCTGCGCAATTCACACCTGACACGCATGGTGGTGGCGTCAAGATGCGCCCGAAGCTCTCCCCACACGCGCCCTTGCTTCCAATCAACAGGTGACGGCGGTCTATGATCGCCGCCCTTCCGTGGTGCTTGATGTTCATCTTCCTCGACGATGAGCCGTGGCACCGTCCCGAAAAAAGCCTCGGAAAAAATCCATGTTGTTTTTCGAAAACAAGCTCTTCATCATCCACCCCATGAAATCCACACAGCACCTCTTTTTTCTCGCGTTGGCAATTTTGCCGCGCCTGTCCTCGGCCCAACCCGCGCCACCCGCGCAATCCCCGGCGGCGGCCGGCAATCTCACCGGAACGCTTTTTCGTGGAGGCGGCGCCCAACTGCCGGCCTACCCGGTGGTGGTCCGCAATGAAACGACGTCGGGCCGCGACGCCCGCATGAAGTGGTTTCGCGACGCGCACTTCGGCATTTTCATCCACTGGGGCGTCTATTCGGTCCCGGCGCGTGGCGAATGGTATATGAATCAGGGCAAGGTTTCCGTGGCGGCTTACAAGGCGTTTGCCAGGGATTTCACGGCGGCCAAATACGATCCGTTGGCCTGGGCGCAACTTTTTGAGGACGCGGGCGCGAAATACGTCGTCATCACCGCCAAGCACCATGATGGCTTCACCATGTATGATTCCAAGGTTTCCGACTGGAACGCCGTGAAGGCATCTGCCGCCGGCCGCGATTTGCTGCAACCCCTGGCCGAGGCTGTCCGCGCGCGGGGGCTCAAATTCGGGCTTTATTATTCCCAGTCCCAGGACTGGGTGAATCTCGGCGGCGGCAAGGGCAACACCCGGCCGTGGGACGAGGAACAGAACAAGGGCTCGTTCGACGAGTATCTCAAGACCATCGCGCTGCCACAGGTCCGGGAAATTCTGGAGAAATACCGTCCGGCCTACCTCTTTTTCGACACCGAGTATTCCATGACTCCCGAGCGCGCCCGCCCGATTTTCGACCTGACTTGCAACTATCCCGACCTGATCATCAACAACCGCCTCGGCGGCGGCGTGCTGGGGGATGTCGGCACGCCGGAACAACACATCGCCACGGACCCCTTTGGCCGGCAATTTGAGGTCTGCATGACGATCAACAATTCCTGGGGCTACAACGCGAACGACCTGCGGTGGAAAACGGCCCGGCAGCTCATCCGCAATCTCTCAGACATTGCCAGCAAGGGCGGCAATTACCTCCTGAATGTCGGGCCGACCTCCGAAGGCGTGATTCCCCAGCCGGAAGTGGAGCGCCTGCAGGCGATGGGCCGGTGGCTCAAGACCAACGGCGCGGCCATCTACGCCACCAGCGCCGGCCTGTATGCGCAGCCACTCACCTGGGGGCGTGTCACGCAAAAGGCCCGGCCCAACGGCGGCACCACCCTTTACCTTCACGTATGGGACTGGCCCGCCGACGGCAAAATTCTTTTGCCAGGCATCAAACAAGCCGCGCACTCAGGTCAGTTGCTCGCCGGCGGCGCTGCGGCGACCTCAACCGTGACCAGCGAAGGACTGGTTGTGACGCTGCCCGGCGCCGCGCCCGACCCCGATGTCTCCGTTGCGGCACTTGAATTTGACGGGCCTGCTCAGATTATGATCATGAATGCGGCAAACTCGCCTGCGGAAAGCAGCGGAGCCGGAACCCCGGCCGACCCGAGCGGGGCAACGACGCCGCACTAATTCCACTCAAATCCTGAATCCTGCCATGCCAACGCAAATCAAAACATCGGGGACGCGATGCCGGATGCTTGACGGATGCGCCGCGCTCCTCGCCGTTTTTCTTCTTTCCAGCGGCGCACGGGCGGCGGACCAGTTTGCCGCCGTCCCGGAAAAACTTCAGCAGTTCGTCACCAGCAACGAAATCGCCGGGGCTGTGTCGCTCGTCGCCACGAGCAATCGCATTCTGCATCTTGCCGCCGTGGGCCAAAGCGATTTGGAGTCGGGGCGGAAGTTGAAGACGGATGATATTTTCTGGATCGCGTCCATGAGCAAGCCGGTCACGGCCGTCGCGGTCGCGATGCTCGCCGACGACGGCAAGCTCGCCTTCGATGATCCGGTGGAAAAATATCTGCCGGAATTCCACGACATGTCGGTGGCCGGAGATCGGACGGCGCAGCCGCGCGCGCTGGTGAAAGCCGCCCGGCCCATCACCTTGCGCGATATGCTCACCCACACCAGCGGCCTCGGCGAATATCGCGTGACCGATCCGCATTGGACGCTTGCGGAGATGAGCAAAGCACTCGCCCGCGAGCCGCTGCGCTTTCAACCCGGCGCCCGCTGGAGTTATTCGTCGGCCGGAATGGACACGGCCGGGCGGGTCGTGGAAGTCGTGAGCGGAACGCCCTACGCCGAGTTTTTGCAAAAGCGGCTTTTCGATCCGCTCGGCATGAAGGACACAACCTTCTGGATTTCGCCTTCGCAGAAGGATCGCTTTGTCCAAACCTATATTCGGAATGCGCCATCGGGAAAACTGCAGCCGACACCCATTGATTATATGTATGGCGGCGCGGTGACAGATCCTCAGCGGCCGCCCCTGGGCGGGACGGGCCTCTTTTCCACGGCGGAGGACGTGACGAAGTTTTATCAAATGTTGCTCCATCGCGGCGCGTGGGATGGACGCCACATTCTCAAGCCGGAAACCGTCGCGGAAATGACGCGCAAACAAACCGGCAACCTCCGCGCGCGGCCCGGCATGCCGTGGGGTCTGGGATTCTGCCTCATTGAGGATCCGACGCAGATGGAGGCCAATTCCACCCTTCCCCCAGGCACGTTCGGTCACGGCGGCGCCTTCGGCACGCAAAGCTGGGCGGATCCCGCGCACAGCCTTATTTATGTGTTGATGATTGAGCGTGACAAATTGCAGCCCACTCCCGACGATTCCGCCATGCGCCGCGCTTACCAGAAGGCCGTCGCCGATGCTCTTGATGGAAAATAATGACCGCGCAAAACACCGCTTATGAAAACTCAATGCACACGCCGTAAATTCTTGAAAGCAACCGCGCTCGCCGGCGTTGCCGGTGTCACCGCGCCGCTCTGGCCATCCCGCGCCCGCGCCGGCGGCGAGCCGCTCGTGGAAGAGACCGGCATTCTCACCGCCACGCCCACTTCCTCAAACGGGCCGGTCTGGAGCGGCCGCGACACACCCGAACTGATCGTCGCCGCCCTGCAAGACCTGCCGCCCATGCCGGTCGGACCTTTTCAGGAGAGTTGGGAATCCATCGAGAAGAACTACAAGGATCCGGAATGGTTCCGCGACGGCAAGTTCGGCATCATGATGCACTGGGGCATCTACTCCGTTCCGGCCCACGGCAGCGAATGGTACGTGCGCTACATGTATGGCGGCAACGCCGGCATCATGCAATGGCATACCGAGCATTTCGGGCCGCCCACCAAGTTCGGCTACAAGGACTTTCTCCCCATGTACACCGCCGCCAAATGGGACCCCGACGCCTGGGCCGCCCTCTTCAAAAAGGCCGGCGCGAAATACGTCCTGGCCCCCGGCGAGCATCACGATGGCTTTTCCAACTGGGACAGCGCGATCAATCCCTACAACGCCAAGAACTTCGGGCCGAAGCGCGACCTGGACGGCGACCTCATCAAGGCGGTGCGCAAAACAGGGCTGAAGACCGGCATCTCTGATCATTCCGCCTTCCATTTCGTCTTTATTCCCGCCCTGCCGGGAAGCGATCAATACGACCCGAAGTGGGCCGCCTTCTACAACGTGGCCGACAAAAGCAATTCCGCCCGCATCAAGTTCATGCACGACTGGGTGGCCAAGCGGATGGAAACCATCGAAAAATATCAGCCCGACATGCTCTGGTTCGACATGAACACCGACCATAGCTGGGATCCGCTCAAAATACGGGTGGCCGCGTACTACTTCAACCGCGCCAGGCAATGGGGCAAGGAAGTGGGCCTCAGCGCCAAACAAGCCGCTTGGGTCACAGGCCAAATCATGGACTACGAACGCGAGGGACGCGCCCCCATGGAATTGACCGATTGGATCTGGCAGCCTGATGATCCCATCACGGACAAATTTGGCTACGTCGAAGGACAGAAGCCTTACGCGCCCAATCAGTTTGTCTGGAAGATAGTCGAGAACGCGAGCAAAAATGGCAATCTCCTGCTCAACATCTCACCCAAGGCGGACGGGACCATCCCGCAGGAACAACAAGACGTCCTCCTGGCCATCGGCAAATGGCTGGATGTGAACGGCGAGGCCATCTACGGCACGCGCCCGTGGACGAAATACGGGGAAGGGCCCGTCGCGGACTTGGCGGCGGCAGCGATGGTCAAGGCGCGCGCGGCCGGGTTCGCCGGCCGGACTAATGGGCAGAATATGTCCGGCGAGGGAGTCGGCGGCGGCGGGCTGCCGCGAGGCAGAGCCTACCAGCCTCAAGATATCCGCTTTACCACCAAAGGCGACACACTCTATGCGACGGTGATGACCTGGCCGGGCGACGAACCAGTCACCATAACCTCGCTGGCCAATGACAAGTTGGTGCAGGGAAAAGTCGAGAAGATCGAGCTGCTCGGCCATGTCGGCGCACTGGAATTCACGCAGGAGGCGAGCGGCCTCAAGGTGAAATTCCCCGCCGAAAAACCGTGCGACTTCTGCTATGCCCTCAAGATTTCCGGATTGCAACTCCCGCCCGCCCTCAAGACGTAATTTCCAGCCAAAGATATTTGAAATGCTCGGTAGGGCGGCGCTGCCGCGCCGCCCATGAATCTGAAAAATAATTTGACGAGATTTTAAACGTAAGAATCTAAAAACATCCATGTTGGCCAAGCCCGCCGGCATGACCGCGCCGCTTCGCCCCGTCTCCCCAAAACCTGTAGCGGCGGTCTATGACCGCCGCACACCCGAAGCCTTCGCTGCCAAGCCGCCCCCGCGCCCAACCCGGTAGGGCGAGACTCCGTCGAGCCGTGACTGCCCTCCGCTTTCCGCTTTCCCATTAGATCATGTAGCGTAGGCGTCCTCGCCTGCGGGTTACGGCGGCGTCCCGCCGCCGCTATGAGAAACCCGTTCAACCCCCTCCTTCTTCCTTCAGCCTTTAGCCTTCAGCCTTTAGCCTTTCCCTCCACCCCATTCGCTCCCTTCTGAAAAAAACCAAAAGGAACAGTTGACATTATCTGGCTTAACTGCTAATCTACGCTAAGTGAATGCGAGGCATGGAAAGTCAGGCGGCAGCGGGACCAAGGCAGTATTTCTGCTTTCCAACCGTCCTCCGTCCGGTGTCTTCCGTCCTTCAATTTCTGCTTTCCGCTTTCCCAATTTCTGCTTTCCGCATTGGGTTTTTCCGGCAACTGCAACGTTAAAGCCGCCAAAAGTCAATCCGCCAAAATATGAGCAATTTTAACCAAGTTAAACCAAATTTAAGTGAATATAACCAATACCCCATCCCCCAGCCTTTAATGGCATATTCCAATCCGTGAAATCAGTGAAATCAGTGGTCAATTTTTTGGGTTGCGGCTTCGCCGTGCTGGGCCTTTTGTGGCTTTTGGCGGAAAATCATCCGAAGTGCTTTTGCATGAACAAGTTACACGCAAAAAGGGCGTCCCGCCAATCAAACCCAATCAAGCCTAATCAAGGTAAATTAAGGTATTTTTTGAACCAGAGCGCCCGCCAATCCATCAGGCCAACAAACCACATTTTGCATTTTGCATTTTGCATTCTTCATTTGCCAATACTCCACCACTCCCATCAGCATCATTGTTTGCTCGACATGATGGAGAATCGGAGCCATTGAAGAAACCATGAAAAACACAATTTTGCGATGGTTGACGCCGGCGCTGGTGGCCGGCGCTGTCTCCTCTTCGCCGCTGCTCGGGGCGGAGGACGCGGCCTGGCCCACGGGCAGTTCGCCGCAGGAAATCGGCCTGCGCGTGGCGCAGCATTTCGTCACCACCCTGCATGGGGATGGCGTTCGGCCCCGTACGAACACCCCAATTATTTATCCGGAGGTTTGCACCTGGTATGGGGCGCTGACCTTTGCGCAACTGACGGGAAACAAGGATTTGACGGCCCAACTCACCAAGCGCTTTGAACCGATGTTCGGCGAGGAAGCCAGGATGATCCCGCGCGCGGTCAGCGTGGACAACACCATTTTCGGCGCCATTCCCCTGGAGCTTTATATTGAGACCAAGGAACAGAGGTATCTGGACATGGGCAAACCGTTTCCCGACCAACAATGGCAGGCGCCCGAGGGAACGAGGTTGACGCCGGAGGTTGCCGGGTGGGTTGCCCAAGGTTTGAGCTGGCATTCCCGTTTCTGGATTGACGATATGTACATGCTCACTTTGGTGGAAGTCCAAGCCTTCCGCGCCACGGGCCAGCCCGTTTATCTGGATCGCGCCGCGCTGGAAATGACCGCTTACCTGGATAAGCTGCAACAAACCAACGGCTTGTTTTATCACGCCCTCGACGTCCCCTATTTTTGGGGACGGGGCGATGGCTGGATGGCGGCGGGGATGAGCGAGATGCTGCGTTCCCTGCCGGAAAACCATCCCAAACGCGCGCGCATCATGGAAGGCTACAAGAAAATGATGGCCGCGCTCCTCCAGTTTCAAGGCGCGGACGGAATGTGGCATCAACTCATTGACCACCCGGAATCCTTCGAGGAGACTTCCTGCACCGGGATGTTCACGTTTGCCATGATCACCGGCGTCAAAAATGGCTGGCTGGATGATAGAACTTATGGCCCGGCGGCGCGCAAAGGATGGCTGGGGCTGGTGTCCTTTATCAATGACCAGGCGGAAATTCGCGAGGTTTGCGATGGAACCAACAAGCGGGACGACCTGAACTACTATCTGACGCGCACCCGCAGTGTGGGCAACCTGCACGGCCAGGCGCCGATTTTGTGGTGCGCGTCGGCCTGGCTGAGGCCCTCTGCCACGGTGGCGGCCTCTGGAGCGCGGCCATGAATCCTCGATACGCTTATGGCAGTTTCCGGGGGAGCGCGGGCGTCTTCGCCCGCCGTGCCCGGCGTCTCGCCGGGCGCATCCTTCTCATTTTCTGTTTCGCATTATTGTGGACGGCAACGCCCGCCCAGTCCGGGAGCGGACCGGGACATTCCTTCGTCTGCACCGACTACACTCAAGGCAAGGTGTTCATCGTTTCGCCGGAGGGGAAAATTGAGTGGGAATACGATGGCGCGACCAACGCCAATGACGTGTGGGTATTGCCCGGCGGCAATTTGCTTTTCAACACCGGCCACGGTGTCAAGGAAGTCACGCGCGACCAGCGGGTAGTTTTCCATTACGACTCGTCCAGCGAGATCTACGCCTGCCAGCGCCTAACCAACGGCCACACCTTCATCGGCGAATGCACCTCGGGCCGGCTGCTGGAAGTCGGCCCGGACGGCAAGATCGCCAAGGAACTGCGCTTGCTGCCCGAGGGCAAAAGCGGCGGCCGTACCTACATGCGCAATGCGCGGCGGCTGGACAACGGGAACTATCTGGTGGCCCATTACGGCGAACAAGTCGTGCGCGAGTACGACCCGCAAGGCAAAGTGGCGCGGGAAATTCCCGCCGCCGGCGGCCCCCACAGCGTGGTGCGCTTGCCCAATGGCAACACCTTGATTGCCTGCGCCGACGGCCCGGGCGGCAGCCGCGTTTTCGAGGTGGACCCTGGCGGCAAGACCGTCTGGCAGGTGCAAGGCGAGGAGTTGCCCGGCATCAGCCTGAAATTCATGGCCGGCCTGCAACGCCTGCCCAACGGCAACACCGTCATGGCCAACTGGCTCGGCCACAATCAATTTGGCACCGCCCCCGATTTGATCGAAGTCACGCCCGACAAACGCGTGGTGTGGACCTTTTACGGCCACCAAACCATCCAGACCATTTCCAGCGTGGAACTGCTGGACATGCCGGCCGGCCCGGCGGGGCAAGCCGCGCTCCATTGATTGGGAATTACGGCCTAAATCAAGGTGTTTTTTTGAACCACAATACCCGCCATTCCATCAGGCAACTACTCGATCATTCCAGGAGGGTTTTCGCATTTCGCGGTCCAAAACCAGCCGAAATCCGAGCAAACATGAGTTCCCAGGACCCTCACGAATTGGCCATGCTGCCTTACGACCGCCACCGGCGATGGCTTGACGCCCGGCCCGGAGCCGGTTATCGTTGCCAACGTGCGGGGAGCCAGTCGCCCAGAGGCCATTGGCTGAGAGTTTTGCAGTGCAAATAACCCGTTGAACCTGATCCAGGTAATGCTGGCGAAGGGAAGCACCTTCTCCGGGCTTTCCTCCGCCGCGAAAGTTTATATGAATGCGCCAGACAATCTGACCGAGCACCAGAAGAACGGGTCCCCGTCCCATTCCAGAAAAATCCATCTGCCCGGCAGAATCCATCCGGAACTGCGCGTTCCCTTTCGCGAAATCACGCTCAATCCCACCAAATCCTTCGACGGCAAAATCCAAACCAATGAATCCGTTTGGGTCTATGATTGCAGCGGCCCGTGGGGAGACGAGTCTTTTCACGGCGACTCCGAACACGGCCTGCCCCCATTGCGCCGCGACTGGATTTTGCGCCGGGGCGATGTCGAAGAAGTCCCCGGACGCGCCACGCGGCCGCTCCGCGCCAAGCCTGGCCGGGTGGTCACGCAATTGCACTACGCCCGCCAGGGCATCATCACGCCGGAGATGGAATACATCGCCATCCGCGAGAACATGGGGCGCGAATTGGCCGCCTCCGAAAAACCCGGCCAAAACCCGCTGTTCTTCCAGCATCCCGGCCAGTCCTTCGGCGCGGCCATCCCCAGGGAAATCACCCCCGAATTTGTGCGCGATGAGGTCGCGCGCGGCCGGGCCATCATTCCCTGCAACCTCAACCACCCCGAATTAGAGCCGATGATCATCGGCCGCAATTTCCTGGTCAAAATCAACGCCAACATCGGCAATTCCGCCGTCGCCTCTTCTGTTGAAGAGGAAGTGGAAAAAATGCGTTGGGCCATCCAATGGGGCGCCGATACCGTGATGGATTTGTCCACCGGCAACAACATCCACGCCACCCGCGAATGGATTCTGCGCAACTCACCCGTGCCCATCGGCACCGTGCCCATTTATCAGGCCCTGGAAAAAGTCGGCGGCAAGGCCGAGGACCTGACCTGGGAGATTTATCGCGACACCCTCATCGAACAATGCGAGCAGGGCGTGGATTACTTCACCATTCATGCCGGCGTCCTGCTCCGCTTCATCCCCCTGACCGCGCGGCGCGCCACCGGCATTGTCAGCCGCGGCGGCTCCATCCTGGCCAAATGGTGCCTGGCCCATCACCGGGAAAATTTCTGCTTCGCGCACTGGGACGAAATCTGCGAAATCATGGCCGCCTACGACGTGAGTTTTTCCATCGGCGACGGCCTGCGCCCCGGCTCCATTGCCGACGCCAACGACGAGGCGCAATTCGCCGAACTGCAGACGCAAGGCGGCCTGACCACGCGCGCCTGGGCGCACGAAGTGCAAGTGATGAACGAAGGCCCCGGCCACATCCCCATGCACCTCATCCACGAAAACATGACCAAGCAACTCGAATGGTGCCACGAAGCCCCGTTCTACACGCTGGGCCCGCTCACCACCGACATCGCCCCCGGCTACGACCACATCACCAGCGCCATTGGCGCGGCCATGATCGGCTGGTACGGCTGCGCCATGCTTTGCTACGTCACGCCCAAGGAACACCTGGGGTTGCCCGACAAGGACGATGTCAAAGCCGGCGTCATCGCCTACAAAATCGCCGCCCACGCCGCCGACCTGGCCAAGGGCCATCCCGGCGCGCAATACCGCGACAACGCCCTGAGCAAGGCCCGCTTTGAATTCCGCTGGGAGGATCAGTTCAACCTGTCGCTCGATCCGGAAACCGCCCGGGAATATCACGACGAGACCCTGCCGCAGGAAGGAGCCAAGACGGCCCATTTTTGCAGCATGTGCGGCCCTCATTTTTGCAGCATGAAAATCACCGAAGACGTCCGCAAATACGCAGCGGAACAAGGCGTGGCTGAAGAAGAGGCCCTGAAAAAGGGGATGGAAGAAAAGTCCAAAGAGTTTGCCGAAAAGGGGAATGAGCTTTACGCGAAGGTGTGAAAATCAAGGCCAGTCCGCAATGGACAGAAGAAACCCGCAAAGCTATTATTGAACCATGAGTGCCACCAGAGTTGCCATTACAATGGATGAAACCCTGTTGCAGCGATTGGACAGACTGGTCAAAACCCGGTCATTCCGCAGTCGCAGTCAAGTCGTTCAAGAAGCTGTGTCCGAAAAAATCAGCCGCCTGGACAAAAGCGCCCTGGCCAGAGAGTGCGCCAAGCTCGACCGCAAATTCGAGCAGGCGATGGCCGATGAAGGACTCGCCACCGAGATTTCCGCATGGCCCAAATACTGAGAGGCGATATTTATTGGGCCGACCTCGACCCGGCCAAGGGACACGAGCAGTCCGGTCAACGCCCGGTGCTGGTCTTGAGCAACGACATCTTCAATCAGCGCTCTGGCACGGTGATTGCGATGGCGCTGACCAGCCAGCCGCAACGCGCGGGATTCCCCCTCACGTTGGAACTGGACGACGCGAACCTGCCGAAAAAATCCTGGCTGAAAATCAGCCAGATCCGCACGCTTTCAGTGGAGCGATTGAGCCGGAGAATCGGACGGGTGAAACCGGAAGAAGTGGAAATGGCAATCACGGGACTAAATCAAATCGTCGCTCAATAAGGAAATTGCAAAATGTAGCGGAAGCGATTCGTCAAAACACTTTCCCCGGACTTGCGCTCCACGCATGACTCCGCCACTCGCACCACATGAAATCGGAAATCGATTATGAGCGCTTGAATGCCGTATTGAAACGGCCTAATTTAGGTTTGCCAAAACTATGACCAATCCGATGCGCCAGAAACTCGCCCGCGAGCCTTTCGAGGAGAAAATCTGGAAGGTCTCGCAGTTGATTCGTTTGTCCAAGGCGGTTTCTCAAAAAGAACTGGCTCGCGTCGGCCACGACCGCTGTTCCGCGGGTTTGGGCATCACGGCCAAATCTCCAGACTGAAATTTTCACATGCTGGCACATCAAAGCGCCAGCTCACCTAACATGCCCATCTACGAATTCGCCTGTCCCAAGTGCCGGAAGATTTTCAACTTTCTTTCCAAGAAGGTTGCGCCGGACCGTTCCCCTGCCTGCCCCAAGTGCGGCCATCGCCAATTGACCAGGCAGGTCAGCGCCTTCGCCCTCACCCGCGGCCTCAAAGCGCCCTCCCCCGGCGGCGCCGCCGGCGACGCCGAGCCTGGCGGCCCGCCCATGCCCGACATGGATGATCCCCGCATGATGCGAGCCATGGCCGAAATGGAACGGGACATGGAACACCTGGACGAAAACAACCCGCGCCACATGGCCCACATGATGAAGAAAATGAAGGACCTCATGCCCGCCGGCAGCGTGCCCAAGGAATTTGATGTCGCCATCAAACGCCTGGAATCCGGCGAAGACCCCGAAAAAATCGAGGAAGACATGGGCGACGTTCTCGGCGGTTTGATGGGCGAGGAAGAAGGCGGCCCCGGCGCGCCCGGCGGCGGTTACTCCCACGACAGCGGCCTCTACGACATGTAGCGGCGCTCTATGAGCGGCGCTGAATTGCGCATCGAGTTTGACTCGCCGCACTCCGGCCTGCCACATTTCGTCCCGCCATGGCTCACATTCATGAAGAAATTGATTGCACGGCCGGCATTCTCGTCGTGCGCCACGCCAGAGTGCTTATGATGCACCATCGCGATCTGGGCCAGTGGCCGCGGCTGGGCGGGCACATCGCATTGGGGATTTCTTCTGCCGCCATTGCGCCGCCCGCATGACCGCCGCCGCCCATTCCACCCGCCCGGCTCATCGGGGCGTTGCCTCTCCCCGCTTGAAGACCGGCGTTTTCGCCCTGACCGGGGCCAACTCGATGGCCACGACCTATTTTTTTTATGACATTTATTTCTACACCCAGGATCAATTCGGTTTCAAGCAACTGCAAAATTTCGGCCTGGCGGCGCTGCTCGGGGCGGTCTATGCCGCGTTTGCATTTTATGCGGGCCGATTTGCCCAGCGGGCCGGCTACTTCGCCTCCCTCCGCCTGGGCCTCGGCATCATGGGCGCCGCCATTCTCCTTTGCAGCCGGACGACGGCGCTGTGGCCGGCCCTGGCTTTGATCGTCCTGGCCACCATCGGCATGTGCTTCACCTGGCCGTCGTTGGAAAGCTTGATGAGCGAGGGGGAAACGCGCGCGCGCTTGCGCAGCCTCGTCGGCGTCTACAATACCACCTGGGCCGTGGCGAGCGCCTTCGCTTATTCCACCGGCCTGGCGATGCAAAAAACCTGGGGACGCGGGAGTATGTTTTTCGTCCCCGCCGGCTTGCTGATCTTGGAGATGATTTCTTCATTTTGGCTGGAGAAGGCGGTCAACCGCCAGCCGCCAGCCGCGCCGGACAACTCCGTTCCCGGGCCGGCGCCCGCCGCCGAACGGCGCGCCTCGCCGGTGTCTCCCGGAATCTTTCTAAAAATGGGCTGGCTGGCCAATCCGCTGGCTTACCTGGCCATCAATACTATTATTGCCACGATTCCCGCCTTGACCCGCCGTTTAGATCTGAGTGAACCGGTGGCCGGCGTCGTCTGCTCCGTCTGGTTTTACTCCCGCGCCGGGGCCTTTATCATGCTCCGGCATTGGACGGGGTGGCACTACCGGTTTCGTTTCCTGGCCGGCTCTTTTGCCGTGATGATTCTCTGTTTTGGCGCCATGTTGCTGGCAGGGTCCGTCTGGCTTCTGGTCGTTTCCCAGGCGGTGCTGGGTTTGACCTTCGGTTTAATTTATTATTCTTCCCTGTTCTATTCCATGGACGTGGGTGAAACCAAAGGCGAGCACGCCGGCATCCACGAAGCGGTCATCGGCGCCGGCAACTGCTGCGGCCCGGCCATCGCCGCCGCCGCCCTCCTCCTCTTTCCCGCTCATCCCTCCAGCGGCACGCTGGCGGTGTGTCTGTTGTTGATCTGCGGCTTGGGCGGCCTGTTCTGGCTGCGCTACAAAACCGGCGCAACCGCATCCCATTCTCAATCCCAATCCCAATCTCAATCTTAATCCTCATCCCATCCTAATCGTCGCCGCGGCGCTCCAAGCCGGCGGAGGCTTGACAAGGCGGCGCGCGGCGACTCAATTTCAAGAAGTATGTCATTGCTTGCTGGAAAAATCGGGCTGGTGTTTGGCGTGGCCAACCAACGCTCCATCGCCTGGGCCATCGCCCAGGCCTGGCACAAGGCGGGCGCCACCCTCGCCTTCACCTACCAGGGTGAACGTCTCAAAGCCAACGTCGAGGAGCTCGCCTCCACCTTCGGCCCCGACACTTTGATTCTGCCCTGCGATGTCACCAAGGACGATGAAATCGCCGCCGTCTTTTCCCAGGCCGCCCGGCAATTCGGCGCGCTTCACCTGCTCCTCCACTCCGTCGCCTTCGCCCCCCGCGAGGCGCTGGAAGGCGAATTCATCAACACCAGCCGCGAGGCCTTCCGCATCGCCCATGATGTCAGCGCCTATTCGCTGGTCGCCCTGGCCCGGGGCGCCGCCCCGCTCATGACCGGCGGCGGGAGCATTGTCGCCATGAGTTATTACGGTTCCGTGAAAGTCATTCCCCGCTACAACGTCATGGGAGTGGCCAAGGCCGCGCTGGAATCCAGCGCGCGCTACCTCGCCTACGAACTCGGCCCGAAAAAAATCCGGGTCAACTGCCTCAGCGCCGGCCCTGTCAATACTTTGGCCGCCCGCGGCATCGCCGGCTTCTCCGACATGCTCAAACAGTACGAGGCCCGCGCCCCGTTGAAACGCAATGTCCTCCCCGACGAACTGGGCGCCGCCGGCCTTTTCCTGGCCAGCGATGGCGCCGCCGCCATCACCGGGCAGGTTCTCTACGTGGATTGCGGCTACCAGATCATGGGCATGTGAAGAACAGTGAATTGGGAATGGTGAATTGTGAAATTCCTGAATTCCAACGCCTCGTTCCCGCTTCCCCAATTCACTATTCATAATTCACTATTCATAATTTCGCGTTGTCAATCAAACGAGTCCGGCCCACGAAGACGGCCAGCGCCATCCGGGTCCCCCGCGCGGCCATCTTGACCGGTTGCAGCGTTTCCGGGTCGAAAAATTCCACATAATCCAGGCGCGCCTCGGGCTGGGCCGCGACCATCCGGGCCGTTTCCCGTCGCAATCGCGCCGCCGCCATCGGCCGCCGGGCCACCGCCTCCTGCGCGCGCTGGATCACCCGCCAGAGCACCGTGGCCTGCTCCCGTTGCGCGGGCGAAAGATATTTATTGCGCGAACTCATCGCCAGCCCGTCCGCCTCGCGCACCGTCGGCGCGACCACAATTTTCACCGGGAAATTCAAGTCCCGTGTCATCCGGCGAATCACCGCCGCCTGCTGGAAATCCTTCGCTCCGAAGACCGCCGCCGCCGGCAAGACCGCGTTGAACAGCTTCGCCACAACCGTCGTCACCCCGCGAAAATGCCCCGGCCGCGCCGCTCCTTCCATTCCGCGCGCCAGCCTCTCCTCCTGTACCGCCGTGCTGAAATCCGCCGGGTACATTTCCCCGTCGTCCGGCGCGAAAAAGACATCCACCCCGGCGCCGCGGCAGAGGCGCTGATCGCCTTTCGGGTCGCGGGGATACCGGGCAAAATCCTCGTTTGGGCCGAACTGGATCGGATTCACATACACGCTCGTCACCACGCGCCCCTTGCGTCCCGCCAATTGCCGCGCCCGTTCCATCAAACTGACATGGCCGCGATGCAAATACCCCATCGTCGGCACGAGCACGACCGTTTTTCCCGCCCGCTGCCATTGCCGCCCCAGCCGCTGCATGGCCTTGATTTTGGAAACCATTCGCACACCGCAACCTTGGGCAAAACCGGCCCGCTGGCAATTCTATTTTGCGGCAGACGCGGTTCTTGCAGGCCCAATTCATGAAGCGGCGGTCGGGAACAACTTCCCCTCCGCCATTTGAGTGGATGGCCGGAAGAAGACCGAGGCCTTGATGGGGTTGGCTGTTCATGGTGAAGATGAAAAATGTGGTCGAGTAGGCGAAGTGGAAGGAGGCGGTTTTGAACGGACCGCAGTTGTCAGTCCCGCGCTGCCACTTCGCCCCTCATCGAACCGAACGGACGGATTTCCCATGTTCGGCTCTCCGAGTCCGGTTG